>Ga0308159_1000442_pt1 | contig 96247 bp, 83 predicted proteins | sample PhyCR1_FD_201040 | JGI IMG/M metagenome (GOLD analysis project Ga0308159, IMG submission 201040) | Phyllosphere microbial communities from UC Gill Tract Community Farm, Albany, California, United States - DLSLC.R1 | ecosystem: Host-associated > Plants > Phyllosphere > Unclassified | place: USA...
AAATTAATCGCTGTAGATGCTAAAGTAGACATCGATGAGAACGCATTATACCGTCACCCGGATTATGCTGCAATGCGAGATACTGCAGAAGAAGACCCAACAGAAGTTGAAGCAAGCGCTTCTAACCTAAACTTCGTTAACCTAGATGGTAATGTGGGTTGTATGGTTAATGGTGCTGGTTTAGCGATGGCTACTATGGATATCATTAAATTGGCTGGCGGTGAACCTGCTAACTTTTTAGACGTAGGTGGAACTGCAAACGCCACAACGGTTAAAGCGGCTTTTAATATTATTTTGAAAGACCCTAACGTGAAAGCAATTTTAATTAACATTTTTGGTGGTATTGTTCGTTGCGATCGTGTTGCTCAAGGTGTAATTGATGCTTATCAGGAAATCGGAAATATCCCTGTGCCGATTATCTGTCGTTTACAAGGTACAAACGCTGAGGAAGCTAAAAAATTAATTGATGATTCTGGATTACAAGTTTACTCAGCAATCGCGTTAAAGGAAGCTGCAGATTTAGTAACTAAAGTATTGGCTGAAGAAGCATAAGAAGAGTTGAAAGCGAAAAGCAGAAAGTTTAAAAGCTGAAAGCGAAAAGCGTAAAGACCTTTACAAAAGCTATAAACAATAGCCATAAAAATAAATGCAAATGGCCTGTTCATAAATCATGAGCAGGCCATTTGCGTTTCTGGTTGGTAAGGCAACTAACCTATTGATTAGTCGGTTCACTAGAGAAAAATTCATTTTCGATAAACGAAAACAATCATCGTCAAATAAATATGCAAAACAGCCTATTTCATCAATCACAATCTTTATTTCAAAGTGTCTTTTCATCAGTTGTATCCATGTAAAATAAAAACAACTAATCATGTAGTTTTATGCGTTTTTTATTCTATTTTGTAGCACACAAAAACACAAATGAAAATGAAAAAACAACTACTATCGCTGGCTATGCTATGCACTGTTGCATTTGCTTCAAATGCACAAACGGAAAAAGGAGATAACCTGATTGGAGGAAGTATTTATTACACCAAGGATAAACGGACGCCTGAAAATTTAACTAGTCTGAATTCCCTAGATCAGACTAACTTCGGCATCGTTCCTCGTTTCGGCCATTTCGTAAGCACAAATTTGGCAATTGGTTTGGGTGCTGGCTTTTCGAGAAGCAAAGTTTTCTACGAATCAAACTTTTACACGGGTACAAGTACGTTAGTCAGCAATTCTGAAACAACAAACAAAAATTTCAATGTAGGCCCGTTCATAAGATATTACGTCAATATTGTTGATAAATTTAAATTTTTCGGTCAGGCTAACGCCTTTGTTGCTTTTGGAAATTCCATTTCTCAGGATGGAGGTTCAGCTACCGTTATTCCTCGAAGTACTAGGTACAAAACGACCGCATACTCGGCAGCTGCTAATCCAGGCTTTGCATTCTTTCCTACAAAGCACTGGGCATTCGAGTTTTCTTTCCCTTTACTTTCCTATAACAAATACAAAATGAAAGATGACGGAAATAATGTCGGATCTCAGGCTTACCAAAATGAAGGATTTCAATTCGGACTCGATTCATTTAATCCAAGCCTGGGACTCAATTACCATTTTTAATAAAGATCTGCGGCGCTATCAATAAGATAACGGTGAATTAAACTAAAAGTAAACCAACTTATAAGATAAACAATAGACGCGCATCAAAAATAAAAAAAGGCCTGTTCATCTATTATGAGCAGGCCTTTTGTGTTTCTGGTTGTTGAGACACCTAAGATAGATGGATTTGTTCATCATCGAAAAACGATAACCGACAAACCAACAACGAAAAACATTCAATTTCGTTTAAATAACTATTTTTTCTTTGTTTCTATATTCGGAAGAAAGCCAGTAAGTAAACCAATCAACGGCAGAAATGCACAGATACTGAACACATATTCTATCCCTTTGGAATCGGCAAGTTTTCCTAATAATGCTGATCCTATCCCACCCATACCGAAAGCAAAGCCAAAAAATAAACCAGCAACTAAACCTACTTTCCCTGGTATTAGTTCTTGTGCGTAGACTAGAATCGCAGAGAATGCAGACGCCAAAATCATCCCAATGGGAACAATTAATACGCCGATCCAAAATAAATTGGCATGAGGCAGTAGTAAGGCAAAAGGTGCCGTACCTAAAATAGATGCCCAGATTACGTATTTTCTTCCAATTTTATCACCAATTGGCCCACCCAACAATGTTCCCGCAGCAACAGAAAACAAAAACACAAATAGATAAATTTGTGAGGTTTGAACGGAAACCTGAAATTTATTGATCAGGTAAAAGGTAAAATAATTGGTTAAACTCGCCATATAAAAATATTTCGAGAAAATTAAAAGCAATAAAATCACCACAGAAAAAATAACTTTATTTCTTGAAAATTGACTTATTTCGGTTTGAATGGCTGTTTTCTTACTTCGCGCCAGTACAAATCCTTTATACCAGTTGCCTACGTAAGTTAAAATTACGATAGCCAGTAGTGCGATGGCAGAAAACCAGATTACACTAAATTGCCCGTAAGGTACAATGATCCAGGCGGCTAATAGGGGGCCTAGAGAACTACCCGCATTTCCACCCAGTTGAAAAACAGATTGAGCCAGGCCACGCTTTCCGCCAGAAGCCGCATGAGCCATTCGTGATGCTTCTGGATGGAATATAGAAGATCCGATCCCAATAAAAGCAACAGAAATTAACATCGTATAAAAATGAGCCGATTGAGATAACGTGATTAGCCCAGTCAGGGTAAAAGCCATCCCGATAGCTAAAGAATAGGGTTGCGGTCTTTTATCTGTATATAAACCAACAAATGGTTGCAGTAACGATGCCGCCATTTGAAAAGTGAGCGTAATTAATCCGATTGCGAGAAGCTTAAACGGTAACTCGTTTTAATAATAGGATAAATTGCAGGAATGAGTGATTGGATAGTGTCATTTAGTAAATGCGAAAAACTGAGTGCGAAAAGAATGGGGAAAACAGTTTTTTCAATAATCGGAGAAACGTTACTTTTTTCAGTCATAAGGTATTAATGTAATCTACAAAGATAGCCATTCTGGCTTTATACCATATGGCCATAGCGAACAAAGAAGAACTTATATCCCATTTTTAAACATCATCCATTTAAATTCAGTCGGCTCTAACTGACCGTAATATAAATAAAAAAACGCGTGCCCTTGGTTGAAACCAATGGCGATGAATATCAAGCAATGTGCTATAAAACCATCGCTATAACCTCCATCCATTTCATGGCGATTTGCTTTAATTGATCGCAATATAAATAACACCATGTCCGCCCTTGGTTGAAACCAACGGCGATGAATATCAAGCAAGGCGCTATAAAGCAATTGCGATAAACCATCGTCCATTTCATGGCGGTCTGCTTCAGCTGACCGCAATATAAATAAAAACAACGCGTGCCCTTGGTTGAAACCAACGGCGATGAATATCAAGCAAGGCGCTATAAACCAATCGCTTTAATCACCATCAATTTCATGGCGGTCTGCTTCAGCTGACCGCAATATAAATAACACTATGTCCGCCCTTGGTTGAAACCAATGGCGATGAATATCAAGCAAGGCGCTATAAAGCAATCGCTTTAATCACCATCAATTTCATGGCGATTTGCTTTAATTGATCGCAATATAAATAACACTATGTCCGCCCTTGGTTGAAACCAACGGCGATGAATATCAAGCAAAGCGCTATAAGGCAATCGCGATAAACCATCGTCCATTTCATGGCGGTCTGCTTCTCAGCTGACTGCAATATAAATAACACAAATTGCGCTCTACGTTGAAACCAACGGCGATGAATACCAAGCAAGTCGCTATAAACCAATCGCTTTAATCACCATCAATTTCATGGCGATTTGCTTTAATTGATCGCAATATAAATAACACCATGTCCGCCCTTGGTTGAAACCAACGGCGATGAATATCAAGCAAGGCGCTATAAAGCAATTGCGATAAACCATCGTCCATTTCATGGCGGTCTGCTTCAGCTGACCGCAATATAAATAAAAACAACGCGTGCCCTTGGTTGAAACCAATGGCGATGAATACCAAGCAAGTCGCTATAAACCAATCGCTTTAATCACCATCAATTTCATGGCGATTTGCTTTAATTGATCGCAATATAAATAACACCATGTCCGCCCTTGGTTGAAACCAATGGCGATGAATATCAAGCAAGGCGCTATAAAGCAATCGCAATAACCACCATCCATTTCATGGCGGTCTGCTTCAGCTGACTGCAATATAAATAACACAACGTGTGCCCTTGGTTGAAGCCAATGGCGATGAATTCCAAACAAGCCACTACAAAACCATCGCTATAACCACCATCCATTTCATGACTATTTGCTTCAACTGATCGCAAAACAAACCATACCATTCCCAAAAGCGCTGACATATTTACAGTGCAAAAATCTGACATTTATGCCAAAAAAGTCAGATTGTCAATTTATTTGACCATAAAAACCAATCAATTGATTAGTTTTTAGTCACACAAAAATAATATTGGCTTAACCTAAATTTCATATGTAGTTATCAACTAAGCAGTTGGTTTAAAACTGATTTTCTCATGACTTTAGCAATTTTTATTGGCACCGATATTGACTTTTAATCAAATATAGTCAGACATAAAAACTTAAAAACTGACTATGTTTTTAAACAAATAAATAATATAACGATGAAAAAATTATTATTATCATTAGTAGCTGTTGCGGGTTTAGTTTATGGTGCAAATGCACAAACTGAAAAAGGAAAAATCATGTTAGGTGGTAGTTTGGGTTTCAATTCTACAAAAGTAGAAGGTGCTGCAAAATCTGACGTAAGCTTCAGCATTGTGCCAAATGTTGGTTATTTCATAAGTGATAACTTTGCAATTGGTACTGGTGTAGGTTACACATCAAACAAAGAAGTTAGCGATAACAACTTAAACCAGGCTTTCAAAGTTGCGCCTTTCGGTCGTTACTATGTCAACCTTTCAGATCAATTTAAATTCTTTGGTCAACTAGCTGTGCCAATGGAATTTGGAAATAATAAATTTGTAGATAATAATGGTGATACAGGTGTTAAACTTGCAAAAACTACAGATATCGGTGTTAATTTAGCACCAGGTTTCGCTTTCTTCCCAACTAAGAAAATTGGTATCGAAGTTTCTGTTAACGGTTTAGGATACAACAACCGTAAAGTAACTAACGAAATTACAGGTAATGAAACTACTGTTAACTCATTCGGTTTAGAAGCGAGTACTTTAGCTCCAAAATTAGGCGTTCAATTTCACTTCTAGTCTCTAGCGCTCAGCGCTAAAATATTTTAAAAGCGCGTCTCGACCTAAAAATCGAGACGCGCTTTTTTTTATTTCTTTTCCCGAATGGCTTTAAATTCTGAACCAGCCTTCCATTTTGGATAGGATGCTTCGTTGCTTAACCGATAACCTAAATCAAAAACAAGTCTTACATCTTCAACAATACCAGCTAGATCCCAGGTTTTAGCGTCAAAATTATCCTGAGGAGAATGATACCTGAATTTGGTAAAGTCTGCCACCTGCTTCAAGCCCCATTCCCTTCCATTTTTTATGTTATCTACACCAGAACCTGTAAATAAAGATGGAACGCCTACTTTTGCCAGGTTAAAATGATCAGAGCGATAGTATAAGCCAGAAGAGGGAACTGGATCTGGAACCACTACCCTGCCTTGCTTTTTAGCAGACGCTGCTGCGTAATCTTCCAATTCTGACTGGCCAAAACCATAAACTACAATATCTTTCGTTTTACCTGCAATACCCATCATATCCATATTAATGTTAGCCACTGTTTTAGGCAATGAAAAAACAGGGTGTTTTGCGTAATATTCGGACCCTAATAAACCTTGTTCTTCTGCCGTGTAAGAGATAAACAAAATAGTACGTTCAGGTTGTTTAGGTAATTTCTTAAAAGCCGCAGCAAGTTCTAGCAAAGAGGCAACCCCAGTTGCGTTATCTACTGCACCGTTGTAAATAGAATCTCCTTTTACCTTCTCGCCGATTCCTAAATGATCCCAATGGGCAGAATAGATAATGGCTTCATCTTTACGTTTATCGCCAGATATTTTGGCAAGCACATTATAAGAGCGTGATTTTTTAATTTTATTTTTTATGGTTAATGATGTAGTTAAACCTAAATCGACAGCTTTAAATCCCTTCTTTTTAGCCGCTTCCATTAATTCATCACGCTGTCCTGCCAATTTAAAAAGAGCCTTAGCTTTTTCTAAACTGATCCAACCTTCTACTACAGTTCTGTTCATTCCATTATCTTCAGACTGAAGGTTGAGTTTAGATTTAGACCAGCCACTTCTTACTACGCTCCAAGGATAGGCAGCTGGCTCAGTATCATGAATAATCAAAATTCCGGCAGCACCTTGTCTTGATGCTTCTTCAAACTTATAAGTCCAGCGGCCATAGTAAGTCATGTTTTTGCCTTTAAACAAAGTAGAATCTGCAAAACCCGGATCATTTATCATCACCACTACCGTTTTACCTTTCACGTCTAAAGCTTTATAATCGTTCCAGCCATATTCTGGTGCTACAATACCAAACCCTGCAAAAACCAACGGTGAGTTGGCAATATTAACCTGATCTTTTAACCTTCGAGATCCGGCCACAAAATCTGTTAAATAAGTAAGATCAAGAGAACCAGTCTTTCCTTTGATAATCATTTTCTCTTGAGGTACAGATTTTATTTCTACCATAGGCACTTCCTGAAAATAACTATCACCATTTCCGGGTTCGAGTCCTAGTTTTGTGAACTCCGTTTTTAAATAGTTAATGGTTTTTGTTTCACCACTGGTAAACGGTTTTCTCCCTTCTAAACTATCTGCAGCAATTACAGAAAGGTATCGAGTTAAACTAGAATCGTTAATCGCCTTTACGGAAAGTGAATCTGGAGAAGCGCCCTGATCTTCGCTTGCCTGTTTGCAAGATGCCAGCAAAAGAAGTGCACAACCCGATAAGATAAGTGTTTTTTTCATCATCGTCATGTTTTGAAATTACAAAGAAATTGGCAAAAGGATGCATGCTGACAAACAACAATTTATGAATAAGAAATAGGCTAGCAATTTAGACTTCGCTCGCCTTAACATTTTAATTTATAAACTGCGTTTTCTTAAAACTACTGAAGGTGTTGTTATCACAGATTAGATACTCTATACATTCCTTCGTAAATAACCGAACGAATGGATTCAAATACAATAAAGTTAAGTTTAGGTAGCTTTATTATTTTTTTTTACAGTCAGCTTCGGTGTTAGAAATAAACTCGAATCTAAAGAAAAGACAGAAAAAAAAGCACCTACATTCAAAACAGATACTTGCGGAGAATCAGCTTTCACAAAAGGCAATGATCCCAAATTTAACATTTGCTGCAGAAGTTGCCATATCCGCGCAGAAAAAAACGTTATCCGAGCATTCCTTTCTATTGTGAGCGAGCAAATTGCGATCGTTTAAAACTTAGAGATTTTATTTTCATCACCAAACATGAATGTGGCTAGATCTATCTCTTAATCAACTTGAACTTCTTAACCTGCCCACCGTTTTTACTAATTACCCCTACATAAACACCTGTGGCAAGTGCAGTTAAACCAAATCGATTTGAGCTTGTGGCCTTTTCTTCAAACACTTTCTGACCTAAAATATTAAATATAGAAAGGCTGTAATCTTCAAAAGATCCACTCAAAATGTTCAAATGATCTGTTACAGGATTGGGATAGAAAGAAAAATCATTCTCTTCAAGAAATGTAGCAGAAACCAAATCGCTCACTACGTTTCCATTTGCGGTTTCGAATGTTACGCGATAAAATTGTATTCCTTGTTTAGGTTTATCATCAAAAATGGAATAATCCAATATATTATTTACAGGCTTTGTTTGTTGCAAAGTAGTGTAGGTATTAACACCGGTTTGTTTCTCCCAAATTATATTTTTAATATCCAATGTGGTTCCGATATTAAGATCAAGCCGGATTTTTTCATCAGCAGTAATAGAAGCAAATAAACTCCTTACATAACACGCTACCCCCTGCTGCGTGTAATCAAGCGTATAACTTTTCAAACCTGAAAAGTCCGACCCATTCGCGGCAACAGCAAAATATTTACTGGGAATGCTGCTCATATTCAACTTCACTAAAGTATCTGTAACGGTTAAAACCGGCGACAATAAGTTATTTACGATACTGTAAATCGTGTAATCTTTTGCGCCAATTTGTGGATTCCAATTTAAAACTACACCATCCGCACATACGTAACCTACTTTTAACACCCTGGGTGAAGAAATAACAAAACTTTGACTGGAAACCACCTCACCGCCAACCTCCATCTTCACAATGGCCTTTGAAAATAAATCAGGTGCACCCCAGTTGTAAAATCCTTTGGCTAAATCAACACTTGAGTCGATCAGTTTCCAGCTCAGGCCACCATCGTAACTTACGGAAAGCTTACCTGTTTTTTGCGGATAGGTATTATCCCATCGAATGTAATTATCCTCACTCGCAAAAAAGTAGACATCTTTGCCTGGCGTGATGAACGAAAACGTATTTTTAAATTTATACTGATATGCAAGCGCAAAGTTCTGCCTCGCACCCTGCGTAATCCGCTTACCTTGTACATGAATTTTGAAATTCCCTGCTGATGGATTTTCGACACTTACTTGTTGAATATTATTGATCAGATCTACTTTTCTTGTAGCAGGCAATCCAATCGAATCCAGACTTGATGCACTACTTAATACCCAGGGTAACACCGTTGCTCCTGAAGGAGTTTCAAGACTTAAATTTAAACCATTTACTAAGCTTTGTGCTGCATTTACGGTTGCCGCCGGATCATTCCAGGCGATGGTGATTTTAGCCTCGGCAACATTAGCGGGGATAGTGAGTGGTATGCTCAAATCTTGTTCTTTCGCCACATCATATAAAGCTGTGCGATCTTCATCAATGGCTTTTAATGATTGTGCAACGTTTAGTCTGCCAAAACCAAAGACATAATCAACATGCGGTGTGCCCAAATCATCAGCAGCATTAATTAATGTAGCCCTGATCAGGGCAGCAGAAGGTGCTTTTAGAAACTTTTGATGATAAAAATGTGATAACAACGCAACAGCGCCACTACTAATGGCTGCAGAACCAGAGGTACCATCTTCACCCAAAGCAACCAACTCTGGCTTTACCCGACCATCATAAGCGGGACCTTTGCTACTTTGGTTTTCTGAAATATTTTCTCGGTTTATCCCACCTATTACCAGAACATTTTTGGCTTGTTTGAAGTTTCCAGTTAAGTTTGCCCGTGCAGTTAAGCCTTGATAGAGACCATTAGTGGGGGTTGTCGTTCCGCTGTTTCCGGCAGAAAATATATGAACAAGGGTATCCGTTTCAAAAACCTGCCAATCATATGCGGCAGCTTCGATTCCATAATTATTATCTATCCCTGTACCATATGAATGGTTTTGAACGCGAATCTGAAGCCGGTTTAAATCTGAACTTTGATCGGGCAATAAATTATCAAAACTGGAAAAAGCTAATTTTGCCTTCGGTGCAGCGCCTAACCCGCGAATAAAAGAATTGCCATTACCAAGCGCAAGCGTAGCCATACTAGTTGCATGAGTAGTTGCAGCAACTCCAGTTATAGCTCCAGAAACTGTTTTTCCCAAAAGATCAAGATCCGTTAGGTCATACATCCCTTCCTTAAACGAAATATTTATCCCCGAACCATCTATACCCGGATATGAACTTCTCGCATTTGTAATCTGATTAAGGCCCAGATCTAATCCGCTAATTACAACTTCAGGCTTTGCAATAGGAATCAGGTCTGCGTAAAGAATTTCATCTTCATTAAGCAAAGATGTTAAATCGTTAATGGTAATGTAAATGGTATAGAGCCCATGCTGTTGATCTACTGACTTAATCCTGAATGGCTTAAGAAATTCTGCTTGTGCGATACTACTTTTAAGCGCTAACCTAACAGTAATGGAGTCGGTGCCTTTACCTTTATTGAGCAATTGCATCAAGCCATCGCTTGCTTTCCATAATCCATTGGCTAAAGCTTGATAAGCTACACGATTAGAGATCGCGTTAATACTGTTTCTATCTGCGATAAAATAATCAGCAGTAAGTTGCTTTTTTGGTTTTAAGTTCCTGATTTCTGTAGGCGTTAACCGACGATCGAACTTTACGAGTACGACATTGTTCCTCTGAAATTCATGATTATTTGCCTTTTCGGAAATAAATTTTTGAACTTTTTTTTCTACTCCAGGAAGTTGTCCTTGTGCGTTTAAACGGAATACGCACACACAAAAACATATAATTAAAAATACATTATCGACTTTCAAAAAATATTTTATTGTAAAATTTTGTTTACATCACAAATCTTCTCTAAATTAGCATTTATAAGGTAATTCACAAACAATATTAACTAACTTGTCTATTTACCCCCAATCAAATCTAAACTAAAATGAAAAAAACCAAATTTTTATCAGTTGCCGCAGTATGTTTATTGTTCACAACTTTATACTCATGTAAGAGTAATGATACAGAAAATGTTGTCGAAAAGAAAACTGATATCTCAACCGCTACGCTTGAAAAAGTTAAATCTCTTGGCTTTAGTACAGAAAACATTCGCCAAATTGAAGGTGGCTATTTAGTAGAAGGCGACATCCTTTTAACTGAGGCCAACTTGGCTGAAAATGCTTCTAGTACTAAGTTAAATATTGCTGAAACTGAGCAATACAGAACTACAAACACAGTAACATCTTTGCCTCGTATAATTACCGTTTCTGTTACCAACCTGCCTCAGGTTTATAGTGATGCAGTAAATACCATGATCTCGAGATATAATTCTTTAGGCTTAAGAATCACTTTTAGAAGAGCTAACACAGGCACAACAGGAAACATCAACGTTGTTGGTTTCAATGAAGGCGCAAGCGGTGGCTTTGTTACTTTAGGTTCTGCTGGTTTCCCAACAGGCGGCAATCCTTTTAACCAGATCAGAATGAATACAAATGCTGCTGCGTATGGTGCAAATCCAAACTTATTATACCTTGCTTCTGTGATCCAGCACGAAGTAGGTCATTGCATAGGTCTTCGCCACACAGATTATATGAACCGTGCATTTAGTTGCGGTGCAAGTGGTGCAGGAAATGAAGGTGCATCAAACGTTGGAGCTGTTTTAATCCCAGGAACACCATCAACTCCAGATGCAGCTTCCTTTATGTTAGCTTGCTCTAACGGCGGTAACCGTACATTTAATGCAAACGATGTTGTTGCATTAAACTACATTTACTAAAACCATTGTGGATTACCTTATTAAGCGCTCCGAAGAACTTCGGGGCGCTTTTATTTTATGCGATAACTTTATACTATTACAAGTTACTTACATTTTGTTTAGTCAGCCAGTTCTTTAATAAACTTACCATCAGCACTGTACCAAACGTTAACATCAGGCGTACCTTCAATATCCACTTTATAAGTTATTTTGCCACCAGTGTTAATCCAATCTACGTCATCTACCCTCCCTTTAGGATATTTTACTTTGATGCTTTTAGCAATAGCTGCCGGAAGTTGATTATTTGGAATATCTTTTTCAAATGAAATATTTTTACCTGACGCCGCATATATGGCGCTGTGATCGGTTTTACCCAAATCAAAATCTACTTTATAATCGGCTCCTTTTTTTTCCCAATCTACATCTGTAGCTTTTGGATAAGCTTTTGAAAAAGCAGTTTTAACAGCTGCAGGAACATTTTTACTATCTATATCCTGGGCTTGACTAGTGGCAATCCCTCCAACCAGAAGGAACGCTGCCATTGTGATACCTTTATAATTCATATTAAAATAACATGAGCGCACCACAATTGTTTTTTACTAGCCACAGCTAATTAGACAGTTAGCGCTCAACGCCTATCAGAAGAACGCTAGGTTCTCTACCAAACACAAATAATCTGAAACAAAAAATGGCCTGCGGTTTCCACAGGCCATGATCATGTATTGTGATGATAGTTGTTATTTTCCGGTCTGCTCTATATCTCGGTCCATTTCTACCAAATCAACATCGTTAGGTTCTGAAAAATCGCCAATCAGGTATTTATTAAAATGATCAGCTAATTTCCAGAAAGCATATTCTGTCATGTCGCCAAAGCCATGACGCTGGCCAGGAATAATCAGAAAATCAAACCTTTTACCCGCTTTCATAAGCGCATTAGCCACGCGGATGGAATTTGCGGGGTGCACGTTGTTATCTACATCACCATGCATCAACAATAAATGTCCCTTTAAATTATTTGCTAAGTCAGGGTTTTTATCAATACTATATTTAAAGGAAGTATCTCCTTTCAGAGAAATCGTTTCTTTTACGCCATGGTGTTTTTCACTCCACCAGCGGTTATAAATACTGTTGTCGTGGTTACCAGCATTCGAAACCGCAGCTTTGAAAAAATCAGGATAAACCAACATTGCCGCAGTAGACATGAAGCCACCACCAGAATGACCGGTGATACCTACTTTAGATTCATCTATGAAAGAATATTTCGCAGCCAATTGTTCGATAGCCGTTTTCTTGTCTGCCAAACCATAATCCCTTAAATTACCATAACCATAAGTATGATACCACTTTGAACGAGATGGGTTTCCTCCTCGATTACCAACTGTGATTACAATATAGCCAAACTGCGCTAAACGCTCTGTACGGTCCATACTTTTGCTAAAAGCTTTGTTTACCGCTTCAGTTTGCGGTCCAGGATACACATATTCGATAATCGGGTATTTTTTATTCGGATCGAAATCGAACGGCTTATACATTACACCATACAAATCAGTAATCCCATCATCAGCTTTTACTTTAAAGGGTTCTGGATATTTGTAACCTGCAGCCATTAACAAAGAAAGATCTGTTGTTTCCAACTCCATTACTTTTTTTCCGCTTCTATCATAAAGTGTAGATTTTGGCGCCGTATTTACCCTTGAATAGTTATCAACGAAAAAAGTATTGTTGTCATTCATAAAAGCAGCATGATCAAAATCACCGGCATTCAGCAACTTCATGTTAGTACCATCAAAGTTGATACTGTACAAATGCAGGTAATAAGGATCCTCCTTTGCCTCTCTCCCATTCGCTGTAAAATAAAGCACCCTATTTTTCTCATCAATGTTTACAATACTTTCGCAATGGAATGCGCCTTTCGTTATTTGATTTTTAAGCTTGCCATTGCCATCAAAAAGATAGAAATGCGCCCATCCATCACGCTCGCTCCAATGAATAAGTTCTCGTCCATCATTCACTAAACCCGGGCGATTAACCTCCACATAGGTGTTAAAACGCTCATCAATAAGCGGCGTAACTTTACCTGTGGTGATATCAACTGTGGCAATGTCAATCCGCTTTAAATCGCGGCTGGTTCTGGAAAAGTAAAAGCGATTATCATTACCTAACCAAACAGATGGACGGAATTCATTATCACGGTCTTTCGCTAAAACCGGTTTGCTCCAAACCGAAATACTTTGATCTTTAAAAGCAGCAACATTTAATTTTTTGTAAGATTTAGCTGCAAAATCAAAAAGCATAACTTCATCTTGTGGCGCATCTGCCTCACCTGGCATTTGATACTTGTAGGTTTCTAAAGTTGGACGCCCGGGTGTTACACTGTTTATCACCCAAAGGTCTTTCACCTTACGGGAATCAGTTCTATCTAAAACAAAATATTTAGCATTAGGCGACCAAAGCACATATGCGCCTCTCCGCTTTTTATTGTTTTTCTCGTTTTCAACATTGTTTTCGCCATCACCATCGCTGCCGTAAGAGTAGAACTTAACGCCATCTTTTGTTAGCTGATGCTCTACAATAGTACTGTCATCTTCATTCTTTACTGCTTTTTTGTAATTCTCCTTATCCATCCAGTACAAGTTGTAATTCCGTGAAAATACAATCGCAGATGAATCAGGAGCCACAGAACCCCAACTTGGTTTTGGCTTCGGCTTACTGAAATTGGGCACTTCGGTTAATTTTGCAGATGCCAGCTCATATTTAAAGGAGTAGATTTTCTTCTGCATAGAATCTGCTGCCTTTTTATCTTTTCTATCAGGCTTCAATTCGTCTATAGAACTTTTAACTTCAAAAGAAACACTCTTTTCATCAGAAGCAAATTTTAGATTCTCAAGCGGTAAATGTTCGGCATCGAATGGATCGCGAACTACAAGTGTAATCTCTGCAGCCAATTTAGCATTATCAAAAATCTGCTTCTTGGTTTTTGCAGATGGATCCACTAAATACCAGAATTTTCCTTTTGGATTTTCAAAAGTGTACCAGAAACGGTTGCTCAACTTTAACCAATGTGGATCTACAGCAGTAGCATAAACCATCTTTTTCAGTTTATTTGGAGAAAAACGTGATGCCAGTTGATAATTAGCCTTTGGTTGGGTCTGAATGTTTTCGGTAATGGTAAAAGTTTTGGTTTGTGCAGCAACAGTAAGCGATAGAAGTTGCGCACCAATTAATAATTTGTAAATTTTATTCATTTGAATGGTTTGGACTGGCTAAATTATTTAATTAAAGCCAATTAAAGCGGTTAAGGCGTGTAATAAAAACGTTATTTAGCAAAATTCAGATTAGTAAATATTTATCAACACCAGTTATTTGATACGCAATTAGTTGACAGAATTTATAGTTTTGCATCAATATATATTTAACATGAAATACAGCTTACTTACCGTTATAGCCGCGAGCACGATTCTGTTAGCGAGCTGCCAGGCCGGATCATCCACAGAAACAGCTAACGCTACAGATTCTACTACTAAAACAACTACTACAAAATCTACCGCTACACCCGTTGATGTTTCAAAAATAAAAGTTGCGGATGCTAAAACCATCCTGGCACGCAAGCAAGTACCAATTTTATGTTACCATCAGGTAAGAAACTGGAAACCTACCGATGGAAAAGTGGGGAAGGATTACATTGTAGAAATTCAGAATTTTAAGGATCAAATGAAAATGCTTGCAGACAGTGGCTACCATACCATTCTGCCTGATCAGCTTTACGCTTATCTAAATACTGGCGCGGCATTACCCAGTAAACCCATTATGCTAACTTTTGATGATACAGATATGGATCAGTTTACCATTGTTCGCCCCACGTTGGACAAGCTTGGTTATAAGGCAGTATATTTCATCATGACGGTTTCTATCGGCAGAAAAGGAAAGTTTGTTGATTATATGACCAAAGAACAGATTAAACAACTTTCTGATGAAGGAAACGTTATTGGATCACATACGTATGACCATAAAAATTTTAAAAAATACGCTGGTAAAGATTGGGAAGAACAATTGGACAAGCCGACGAAGAAACTGGAAGAAATCACCGGAAAAAAAATGACGGAATTTGCATATCCATTTGGATTGTGGAACGCAGAAGGCATTCCCGAATTAAAGAAAAGAGGATTTAGAATGGCTTATCAATTATCTACGAAACGCGATGAGAAAGATCCGTTATTTACCATCAGAAGAATTATTGCAAGTGGTTACTGGAGTCCGAAAACATTAAGCAATAGCATTAAAAACAGTTTTTAACGTGGGATTATTTTCAGCATTATTAGGCAATGCAGGAGCCGTAAATCCTGATGAATTAGCAAAGCAATACGGCACCCTATTAATTGATGGAGAGCGGATTGAACTGGGATTTAAATTGGTTCGTGACACTTTCATTTTCACCAACAAAAGATTAATATTGATAGATAAACAAGGCATTACAGGTAACAAAACCGAATATAAAAGCATAGTTTACAAAGCAATAACAAGATTTAGTGTAGAAACCGCGGGTACTTTTGATTTAGATGCCGTATTAAATATCTGGATTTCTAACGAGACTGTTCCAAGTATCCAAAAGCAGTTTAATAAATCTGTAGATGTTTATCAGGTTCAAAAAATATTAGCTCAGCACGTACTTTAATCATATTATGAAACGATTTTTAGCCATTACCGCTCTTATTCCCGCACTGTTGTTTGCTTGTCGATCAGATTCGAAAAGCAAAAAAATCGAAGATTCAACAGTTGCGAAAACTGAGGTATTGGATACCACAAATCGTAAGCCTGCGGACACAAAAGCAATTTTAGCTAAACGTGAGGTTCCTGTTTTATGTTATCACCAGATTAGAAACAATCTAGCCAGCGATAGTAAGCGGGCGCATGACGACATTATATCTCCCGATAAATTCCGCGAGCATATCAAAATGCTGGCAGACAGTGGCTATCATACCATTTTGCCTGATCAGTTATATAATTACCTTGTTTTTGACGGGAAACTTCCGGAGAAGCCAATCATTATTTCTTTTGATGATACCGATGAAGACCAGTTTACCGTTGGTGCAACAACATTAAAAAAATATGGTTTTAAGGGCGTTTATTTTATTATGACAGTTTCTATCGGCAGAAAAGGCAGAATCAATTACATGACGAAGGAGCAGATCAAACAGTTGGCAGATGAAGGAAACACCATCGCAAGCCATACTTACGATCACAAAAATTTCGCACAGTTTACTGAGGATGACTGGAAAACGCAAATTGATGAGCCCACTCGAAAACTGGAACAGATTACCGGCAAAAAAATAGAATATTTCGCCTACCCTTATGGTGTTTACAAAGCTTCCACTCTACACAAATTAAAAGAGCATGGGTTCAAAGCTGCATTTATTCTTTCTACTGCCAGAGATGAAACTTATCCACTCTTAACCATCCGCCGAATTATAGATCCGGGAAGATATACTGCAAAAAACCTCTATTACAGCATTAATAAAAGCTTTAATAAAACAAAATCATAAGTTCAACTGTAAGGTTATTAGTCGTGACTACTCGAATTTATGAAAAAGCCTCTAATATTTCTATTCCTGATTTCAGCACTCTTTACCGCTTGTAATAATAACAAAAGTGATTCAAAAACTGCTGAAACAGATGCGCCCAAAACGCAGGCGTTTACGGGGAATTTTTACAAACGATTAGAAGGTACGATCGCGGGGAAGCCGGTGGTTATGCACTTACAAAGAATAAATGACGACTTTGATGGAGATTATTACTACGATGGGTCCTGGTTAAATTTATCAACTGATACTTTGGTGGGCCAGGATAGCTTGGTACTTGCAGAGTATAGTTTTTATAGCTCATACTTTAGCCAAGACCCGAAGCAGCCTCAAGTTTCTTTAAAATGGACCGGCAATGGTTTCAAAGGGATCTGGAAAAGCGGTGATGGAAGTAAAAGCTTTCCTGCTGTTTTAACGGAAAAATATCCGGATGGCAGCTACCAGTTTAGTACCGGTATTTTTCAGGATTCGGTGAAAGCTTATGCAAACAAGGAAGATTCACCTTCTGCACACATCACTTTTGAATATTTAAAGGCGAAAGATAATGACGATGCCGGAAAGTGGCTCGATATCCAGCTGAAGAAAATAGCTGGCTTAAGAACAAATGCAACTCGCGAAATAAGCTTCAAAGCTATCTCAGCAACATATTTAAAAGATTATAAAAATGAAGTTTCCAGTCAGCAGCAAGGCAGCAGAGGTGACGGTGAAGAAGCCTGGCTGAACTATACCAACAACAGTCAGCAATCTATTTTATACAATGATAAAGACTTCGTTGTAATTGATTTTCTGGCCGATGCTTACACCGGTGGCGCTCATGGAAATTACAGCAGCTTAATGTATTGCCTGGATGTTAAACGCAAGAAGCAAATGGTGCTCAGCGATATTGTAACAATCGATTCTAATAGCCTGCAGAAGTTGTTGGAGCAAAATCTTCGTAAACAATATAACATTAAGGCAGGTGAAAATATAAATAAAGTTTTGTTTGATGATTTCTTGAAGCCGAACAAAAATTTCTATTTCAATGATAAAGGACTGGCTTTTATGTATAACCCTTACGAAGTGGCAAGCTACGCGCAAGGGCAGATTGTGGTTTTCATTCCTTTTAACAAGTTGAAATCTTATCTGGTTCCTGCGTTTGCAGAACGCATAGGATTCAAATAATTTGAGATAGCAGCTCTTTAGGGTGTCTGACTTATCGACTAAGATATCTTCCGTAATCTGTATCCCGATGATTCGGCAGATCTTGCAGATTTAAAGCGATTATTACAGATGGTTATTTTTGGATTTAGATGGGTTATTTTTGGATTTAGATGAGGTGATTTTGAGTTATAACAATTATAAAATATCGTTGATTAGATATTTATTTCCGTTAAACGTTATTTCTTTTCCTTTCTTCGAACCAATAAAAACCCTTCCTATCGGTGCTGCCTGTGATACCGCTATAAATTTCTTCCCATCGATATTTAATTCTCCCGCACTGATGCTGATGTAAAAATTACCGTTAGCGGTTAAGACTAAACTTCCATTTTTCACTTCTTTTGCCGCGTCTACATTTTCAATTTGCTGCAAGGCTATCTTCTGCTGGCCAGCTTCATAAAGTAATTTGCTGTTGCGATCCATTTCTTGCTGCATCATTTCGCGCGTAGTTTCATACTTGTCACCAGCACTGCTCTTTGTGTCATCATTAGATGCCTGACGAGCTTGCAACATCGAATATTCTATATTTTCTATTCTATTTTGAATGAAAGTTAGGCAAAGCTGATATAGTTGAGATTTTAAGGTAGGCATAAGGTATTGTTGAATAGATATTAGAAATAGGAAATGGGAAGTGGGAAATAGAGAGTTGGATTATTTACGCAGTGACAAAGCTTGATCCAGAATCGCTTTTATTTTTTCTTCAGGCAGATCTTCAAAAGGATTAATTAATAAAATTTTCATACGCGCTCTTTTCTCCTGCAACAAATCTATGTTTTCAATTTTGTTTCCATCAACAAAGCCGATATACGGTTGATGAAGCTTTTTGTGAACCCAAAGATAAGCGAACATTTTGCCTTTATGGTAATAAAAGGGCATTCCATATTTCCAGTGCTCAGTGATATCTGTAAATGCCACTAAAAGCGACCTCAGATATTGTAGGCTGCTTTTAACAGGCTCATCCTTTACCTCGAAATAGTGATCCAATGGATTTAGCATAAACTTCAAAAGATATTAACAATATAGACTATAGACTCCTGACTTTGGACTCAAAACTCAGGACTCTAGACTCCCAACTCAAAACTCCCAACTCAAAACTCCCAACTCAAATCTACTCTTCCATCCAGGTTACCTTTTCTTCTATCGAAGTCCTATTTGGCAACCATGGTTTTTCGTTGTGATAGCCCATATAAAAAAGACCGATGCATTTTTCATTCTCTTTTAAACCCAAAAACACACCTAAGTCATCAATTAACGGAGGAGAACTCCAATATGCCCCCACTTTTAAACTTTCAGCGGTTAAAGCCATGTTTTGAACAGCGCAAGATACGGCTGCGAGTTCCTCCCACTCCGGGATTTTACCGCTTAACGCCATGTTAATGGCAATGATGCAATCAGATTGGTTTGTTTTTTCTGCAAAGCTGTCGTATTTCTTTTGAAGAAACTGGTGCGCCGGAACATTTGCTTTGTAGAGTTTCCCTAACTCCTCCCCCAATTTAGCAAGACCAGCTTTTCTGATTACGGTGAAACGCCATGGCTGGGTTAGTTTATGCGTTGGCGCATAGTTGGCTGTCTCCAGAATCTGATTGATAACTTCCACCGGAATTTCTTTTTTTATATAACTAGCCGGAAAAATACTGCGGCGTTCTTTGATCACTTGTGATACGATTTCATAGTTACTCATGCGGTAAAGATAAGGCTAAAAGCGGAAAGGCGAAAGCGGAAAGCTAAAGGCAGAAAGCAAAAAGCAGAAAGCAGAAAGCTAAAACATAGCCTGTTCACAGCTTCAACACAATGTTCTACTCCTCATACTTTCTTCTCGATACTTGATACTCAATACTCGATACCCTATACTTGATACTTGATACCCTATACTCGATACTTTCGACTCTGTACTTTCTACTGCCTGATCCTCATTAACCAATATTATTTAAGCTGCTTTCTGACTTGTTTAACCTTTGCGAAAAAGGCAATACTTTCTTTTTCTACCAAAAAATCCATAGTTTGAATCAGTTCTTCCTTAATCCATTGATGCTTATCAATCAAATTAGCCAGGATATTAAGGCAATGAGATTTGATGGCGACGGGAATTTTTTCGTCTATTAACCAACCAAAAACGGCATCGACTAAATCGTCAGTTTTATATGATAAAATAACGCCCTCAATTTCCGAAGATGCATTCTTACTGGTAATGCCAGCTAAAATTTTAACAAAAATCCTTAAAGCCGACTGATTTGTTTGCGAAGAAGAGCGTTTTAGAAATGTTTCGACGTGTGGTAAAAATGAAGCTTCATGATTAGAGTAAACCTGTTCTAATACCCAAGCGGCTCTGAATCCAATCTGCTGATCATGATGAAAACTACAATCAATAACTGCCTGGATAGCAAAGGCATCATCAGCGCAATTTCTACCCAATTCTACTACATTGGCTTTGCCAAGGGGTATTTTAAAATTATCAATTAAGTTTTGCATTAGAAGTCTTAAAAAAACAGTTTAAAATGAGGCAAGAAAAATAGTTTTTTAGCCAAAGTCGTTCCTAATATCAAATTTAAAAACTTTTCCATATTAGTACTGACAGTGCAATTGGATTAGCTAAGAACAATCCTTTTGAAATACTAACACCGAAAAGTCGCCCGTTCAGTGTTAGTATTTTATTCATGCAAGTTATGAGTAGCTTTCCCTAAGCTTAATAAGTAGTTTGAAACTGATATTTTGGTATTAACACTTGTTTCTTAAGATGTTAAGTCCTAACTCGCAATACCCTATCTTTTTAATTTTCCACTATTGTATTTCCAAAAATATCTTTTCTGGATACACTTATGGTTTTCCCATTCCCATCTTCTACAATGTCATTACCAAAAATATCCTTCTTGTAAACTCTTAAAGTTTTACCCCTGCCATCCTCTATTATCGTATTTCCAAAAATATCTTTTCTTGCTATGCTTACAACATGCCCGGCTCCATCTTCGACAATATCGCTACCGAAAATATCTTTTTTATATACCCGAATCGTTTTTCCACTTCCATCTTCTACGATGTTATTACCAAAAATATCCTTTTTAAAAACGCCTAAAGTTCTGCCACTGCCATCTTCGACAATATCGCTACCGAAAATATCTTTTTTGTATACCCGAATCGTTTTTCCACTACCATCTTCAACGATATGGTTCCCAAAAATATCTTTTTTGTATACTCGAATAGTTCTCCCATTTCCTTCTGCTACTACTGTATTTCCAAAAGCATCCTTTCGTCCGGTTAAGGCTTCCTCATTTGAAAAGTCTTCATCAGCTAAGCTTTCACTATCTCTTTTCCTTTTATCTAATGTTTGTCCGCTTTCTGTTTGGATAATAGTGTTTCCAAAAAAGTCTTTGCTTTGTTTTCCAATTACCGCCCCTGATTCATCTTGTAAAATGATATTATCGAAAAAATCTTTTTTCTGGATTGCAATGGTCTTATCATGTTGATCAACAATAATAGTTTTGCCAAAAAAATCTTTCTTTTGCTTACCAATGGTTTTATCGTGGGCGTCGACCAGAATGGTATCTCCAAAGAAATCTACCTTGTACTTGTACTGAACGTCTTGACTATACCCAATAGCCGAAACTGCAGACATGAGAATGCCTAGTGTTAATTTTTTCATAAGATTATTCATTTGTGTGTGATACAAATTAGAAAAAATAACAACAATAAATGAATCTATTTTTTTATTTAAAATCTCTAAAAGCCGCATGATAGGTGAAGTAATTCGACGACTGAAAACAAATGAATTACTTTTATCGCAGCCATCTTAACCTACTGGCTGGTGTCTCACCAACCGGCCTAAGTTTTATCTCATCAATCTATTCACTGAATTTATAAGCACGAGCTTTTTTATTGGTTAGATACCAAACGATAGCTGAGGGATCTGATAACGCGCCGGGGTTTTATTTGCCAAAAGCATAAGCCTGAGGAACCTAAACCGATTGGGCGAAAATACTTTTTATGTTTTTCACCGTTATTCACCCAAAAAGCAAAACACTGATAGGGTGAGTAACCTTATATCAAAAGATTGCAGTGAAAGCGGGAGTGCATGCACCATTATTGCTAAACTTTCATTTTAAAATTACTAATCTCAAAGCTTCCACCTTTTTACCCTCAACCTTTTTCCTTATCTTTGCGGCTTATTTCAATTTACTTATGATTTCAGTTTCTAATTTATCTCTGCGATACGGCAAACGCACATTATTTGAAGACGTTAACCTAAAATTTACCCAAGGCAATTGCTATGGCGTTATTGGGGCTAACGGCGCAGGTAAATCTACTTTCCTGAAAATTTTATCGGGTGAGGTTAACCAGACTTCGGGTAGTGTGGCTTTTACTCCAGGCGAAAGAATGGCGGTTTTGAAACAGAACCACTATGAATTTGATGACGTTTCGGTACTTGAAACTGTAATGATTGGACATAAAGAACTTTATGCCATCATGAAAGAAAAAGATGCCATTTACATGAAAGAAGATTTTACAGAAAAAGACGGCGAACGTGCCGGCGAACTGGAAAACATCTTCGCAGAAATGGATGGCTGGAACATGGAAAGCAACGCAGCAACCATGTTGAGTAACCTTGGCATTACAGAAGATAATCACCATAAATTATTAAAAGAACTGGATAATACTCAAAAAGTACGCGTATTACTGGCCCAGGCATTATTTGGTAATCCTGATATTTTGTTACTGGATGAGCCTACCAACGATTTGGACATTGAAACCATCGCTTGGTTGGAGAATTTCCTCGCTGATTATCAGAACATCGTATTAGTGGTATCTCACGACAGGCACTTTTTAGATGCGGTTTGTACGCATATTGTGGATATCGATTTTGCCAAAATGAGTATCTACACCGGTAATTACACTTTCTGGTACGAATCTAGTCAGCTGGCGTTAAAACAACGTAGCGATCAGAATAAGAAAATGGAAGACAAGGTGAAGGAGTTGCAGGAATTTATCCGCAGATTTAGTGCGAATGCATCAAAATCAAAGCAGGCAACTTCGCGTAAAAAAGCCTTAGATAAAATAGATATTACCGAGATTAAAGCTTCCAGCCGTAAATATCCGGCTATTATCTTCAATAATACTGGCCGTGAGGCGGGCGACCAGATCTTACAGGTTGAAAACCTAGGAAAATCTGGAAACGATGGTATTTTATTTGACAAAGTTACCTTCATGGTAAATAAAGGCGATAAAATTGCTGTTCTATCTCAAAACAGTTTAGCAACCGCAGCATTTTACGATGTATTAACTGGTCGCGATACGGATCATAAAGGCGAATTTAAATGGGGTGTTACCATCAGTACAGCCGATATCCCGAATGATAACTCTGAATATTTTGCAGGAAAAGACGAAAATCTGGTAGACTGGTTAAGAGAATATTCTGGTACAGAAGCTGATGAGCAATTTGTAAGAAGCTTTTTGGGCCGCATGCTATTCTCTGGCGAAGAGGTTTTAAAGAACGTTAAAGTGCTTTCCGGTGGTGAAAAAATGCGTTGCATGTTCTCTAGAATGATGCTACAACAGGCTAATTTACTGATGTTTGATGAGCCAACCAATCACTTGGATTTAGAATCTATTGAGGCATTAAACAACGGCATGAAAGATTTTAAAGGGGCAGTTTTGTTTACCTCCCGAGATCACCAGTTAACGGAAACCGTTGCAAACAGGATTATTGAAATTACACCAAAAGGAACCATCGATAAGTTAATGACTTATGATGAGTATATCAACAGCGCCGATGTTGCAAAACTTCGCGAGGAAATGTATTCCTAATCGATAACCAATTCAATCAAAAAAGCCACATGAGAGCCATGTGGCTTTTTTTTTTTGCAAAAAATTGCACCTGCTGTAGCGTTTTATCCGCCTCAATCGTTTAACCAAAAAAAGCGTTAATGGCCATTAACCAATTTTCTTTATAAAATTGATTTACTTACAACATGAAAACTAAAAACTACTTTGGCTTAACTACTAAATTAATCTGCACGCTCTTCGCTATAACATTAACATTTTCTGCCTGTAAAAAAGATTGGAACGATGATCCAATCGAAGCCGCTGGAATAGGCTTTGTACATGCATCGCCTGGTACTGGCCCACTAGACTTTATTTTAGACAACCAAAAAATTGGCAGCTTTAACTATACCAATGATCGTGGCTATTATGCAGCCTATCCAGGTACCAGATTGGTAGGGGTATCTAAAAAAGACTCCTTAAAATACCTGACAAACGGAACTGCCAATCTTAAGGGAGGTGGATTCTATTCAGTATTTGTGGTTGACACTTTAAAATCTACCAAACTTTTATTAGTAGAAGATGATTTAAAAGCACCAGAAACTGATAAAGCCAAAATTCGTTTCATCAACTTAAGCCCTGGGTCTTCGCCATTAGATTTGGCCATTGAAGGTAATCCTACAGCATTGTTTACGGCTAAAGCGTTTAAAGAATTTACGGCCTTTACATCAATTAACCCATCAGATAGTTATACTTTCCAAGTTAAACAAGCCGGCAATGTGAGCGCAACTTTACCAGCGGTAAAAATTGAAAAAGGCAAAATCTACACCATTTGGGCTAAAGGCTTAAGCAGCAAAACAGATAGTACTAAATTTGCATTGGCAGTAATGACAAATAAATAATATCGCCCCGTTGAATTTAGCACCATTCGACAAATCGGGTGGTGTTATTTTATATTTTTGCAACAGACAGGCGAAAGCGAAACACTAATCTAAATTAAATAGGCCTTTACAGGAGTGATCAAAAAAATACTCAGTTTTGAGGAGATTTTAAAAGGCTGTGTAAATAACAACAGTAGCTGTAAAGAAATGATGTATAAATCATTTTATGGCTATTTAATGGGTATTATTTTAAGGTACACTAAAAATACTGCAGATAGTGAAGAGCTTGTAAATGACACTTTTATCAAGATATTCAAGAATGTTTCTGGTTTTAAATCACCTAACAATCCAGAGGAGTTGCAAAGATCGTTCAAAGGATGGATTTCACAAATTGCATCCAGAACGGCAATAGATAAAATCAGAACTTCGAAAGCTCATTTTTATGTTGATGATTTAAAAGAAGATCAGCATCCGGCTACACAGGTTTCTGTGGCATCAGATCTTCATGTAAGTGACATCATGAATTTATTAAATCATTTACCGGATACGCAAAGACTGGTATTTAATTTATACGAAATTGAAGGTTTTGCCCATGATGAAATTTCTAAAATGTTGAATATTCCCGAAAGCTCGAGCCGAGTTTACCTAACCCGATCGAAAAATAAGTTGCGTGCCCTTTACACCAATACCTTAGTTGGTTCATATAAAAAAAATGGATAAAGAATTAATAGAACATATCACCACCCAGTTACAAAATCATGAGGAGAACTATGCTCCTGGTGCTTGGGAGCGCTTTTCTGAAAAGGAGGAAAAGAAGCAACGTGGATTTGTTTTTTGGCCGCTGCGGACTGCCGCTGCAATAATTCTGGTGTGCTTTGGCCTGTTTTTCTTTAGTGATGGTGACAAACTAAACAAAAACACCATTGTAAGGTCTAAGACACAAGCTACTGTCTCACCAAAAATAGAACAAAAAAGGGATAACGTAACAAATTATCATAGCGCAGTTGAAGATCCAAAAACTGCCTTAAAAGACAATGAAAATTTTCGCTATACTAATACTAAAGAAATCGACAAATCACCTTCAGATAAGATAGCAAACCAAGATCCAATTTATGCAGCTAATCAGGTTATGGATAAGGGAAATATGCCGAAAATCAATGCGGTTGAGAATAATAATCCTGCAACCGCAAATACTGGTTCCCCCCGTAACGAAGCGAAAGTAACCCCGAATGAAACAAAGGTGGCCAATAAAATGACTTTTGAGGATTTATTAGCCTTAGACAGTAAAAAAAGCCAGGGAAAGAATACTCAAAATCAAAAAAACCAGCGTCCTAAATGGCAACAAGACGTTTACGTAGCACCTTCTATGGGTAACGACAGCAAGGTAAATATGAATTACGGCTTCTCACTATCTTATGCCATTGCAAATAAATTATCGATTAGCTCGGGCGTTTCTTATGCATCTGTAAGTTCTACGGAATCTCAAAATGCAAGTGCACCTCAAAGCTTGTCTGGCAGGAATCTGGAAGCTGTTAATGCGAAAGTAAGTGGAATCAATGTCCCGCTAGAATTGCGGTATAAAATTTCTGAAAAGCTATATACCGGCGTCGGCGTTTCTGCATTGGCTGTGATTAATAATTCGCAACAAAACACTTACATTGTGAATCAGGTTCAGAGCATGGCCGCTCCCTCAGTTAACGGAACAACAGACATCAGGAGCTTTATTGTGGCTGGTAAAGAAACAGAATCGCAGCCAGAGTCCAAGCTTGATCCAGATAAATATATTGGTTTTTACAATTTCTCTTTGGGTTATAAACAGAAAATATCTAAAAAGAATAACATTGCTATTGAACCGTTTTTAAGACTTCCGATGAAGACTTTCTCCAAAGAAAATTTGAACCTGACGAATGGCGGACTGCGTTTGAAAGTTGATTTTTAAAAACTGTATCTTCCTATTCACTCCATAAGCATCATCTCTTTTGTATATTTGTGACTACATTACGAATTATGATGAGATCATTAGCCCTTTTTTTATTGATATTTATTGGATTTTCTGCTAAAGCACAGCATGATCCTAGCGACCAGATGGACTCTCCTAACTGGGATATTATTGGTGGAGTAAAAATGAAGACGGTAAAACCGACTGAAACTTACGCCATTTACAATCCAACAATCCAGAAATATGAAAGTAAGGCATTTGAACTGTCTGGTTATATTGTGCCTATAAAAGATGGGATGAAGCAAACTAAGTTTATGTTATCTACCTTACCAATTAACCAGTGCTTCTACTGTGGCAAAAATGGAATTCCAATTATGGTGTTAGTGGAAATGGCAGAGCCTATAAAGTTTACTTACCAACCCATTACCGTGAAAGGTACCCTGAAACTAAATAAGGGAAACGCGATGAACAACCCTCCTGTTGAGCTCAGCGCATCAAAATTATTATAAAAAAAAATCCCGATCGAAATCGGGATTTTTTATATAAGTGCTCTTTGTTATTAGAGCTAGTGATCAGCATGTCCGTCTGCACCGTGTGCATGGCCGTGTGCCAATTCATCTTGCGTAGCTTCGCGAACGTTTAAAATTGTTCCGCTAAACAATAAGTTTTTACCAGCCATTGGGTGATTTAAGTTTACCGAAACGGTTTCGTCATGCACAGCAGTTACGCCAGCTCTGAAACTGTTTCCTTGATTATCTTGCAAAGGAATTACTTCGCCAACTGCAGGAACTTCACCACCAGCATCAATAAACATTGATTTTGGGAGGTCAGCAAAAGCACCTGGATCAATATCTCCATAGCCATCAGCTGCAGATAATTCGAAACTATATTCATCGCCAGTTTTAGAACCAGCTAAATGCTCTTCAAACTTAGGCAACATCATGCCTACGCCATATAAAAATACTAAAGGGTTTTCCTCGTCTGCTTTTTCTACAAAAACTTGTTGTCCTTCTTCGTTGGTAGTGTGCAATTCATAAGTTAATGCAACTACTGAGTTTGGTGAAATATTCATTCAGATTGTTTTTATTGTAATACGCTAATGCTTCCTTAACAGTTTTAACTGGTAACTGGCATACTTTATCTCGGCAAATATTAATCAACTTTTAAAAGCCTTTTAATCATTGCCAGGCAAAGATAAGTTAATTATTAAGCTAACAAAAAAGATGCGCTGATTGTTCGTAAAAGAAGATGTTTTTTAGTACTGGTGCGAAGATTAATACTAAAAACTTTTAATTGATTTGGCAATATTCAATTATAAAATCACATAACACAATAGTACTGTGTGATGTAGAAACAGAAAAATAACTTATCCTCCATCACATACTTAGATTTTACTTACCAATACCGAGAATAACACCTGACAAGATGTTTACATCATCTTGATTTAGTTTTCTTGAAATAAGGTGAATATGATGATTGATTTGTTCATCATCAGTAATAACAATTGGTTTATTTATATATTCTTCGTTAGCTAACTTATCAAAAAGCATTGTAAATAAAATACTTCTATACTGCTGTGGACTTAAATGGGAATGTTTTGTACTTCTGAAGATTTCTTTGTTATCGCAAAAACAATATAAAATTACATCATTTTCATCCAGATAGGATTTGATGATTGACGTAATTTGGTTTAATGTGTGACAATTGTTAACCCCTTTATTATCTGCAATGGCAATTGTTACATCAACAATAGTCTTTATGACGCCATCAGGAATTGCCTTTTCTTCAATTTTGTCAAATATTATAAAATACTCGTGTCCTTCCTTACTTATAAAAGGGATAGTCTGGTCAACAGGCATTGACCTTATTTAGAAGGTGAAAGGTATTTGCTTTTGTCTGCAAGAACAGCTTTAATTTTTGCATCCTTATGGGCTTCTAACTTTTTCACCAAATCCAATAACCCTTTGGAAGGGTTTTTTATATGTAAGGTTTTTAGTGTCATTTTTATAGGATTTTTTAAGAGTTGAATATTCAAATGTTAAGTTAACTAAAAATTATTCCTCTTTCATAATTATAAAGCAAAGATACTTAATATGTTGAAGTTATCAATATTCAACCTAATCTTTGTTTACAACTAGCCATATCTTTATTATTTCTTATTGTACTAAGTATATAAAATCCAAAAGATGTTACTATTCGCATAGATAAGGCTTTATAAGAGATGAACTCATATCATCGATAACGATGCTTTCTCTAAAACCGCAAGTTAAATACCATCAAGTTTTTCAAAAAACTAGTGAGACGCAAATCCTACACCAATACAGATATGAAAAAATCTAAGTAAAAAAATAAACCCAAATTTGCGCTAGCAATAACGTTATTAAGTTGCAAAGATTAGCATGAAATAGTAGTTAATTATTGTCAGTATTCATCTATTGCAAGTACGCTAATGCCTCCTCAATCGTACTTACTGGCAACTGGCATACTTTATTTCGGCATACATAAATTTTTGTTTCGTTGCTTTGCTTTCCTTTTAATAGCGGCAAGCTGCTTTCCGTTCCACCCAAGGTAATTTTATTGGGAATATAATGATTGCTTAACTCTAGTTTAATTAGATCAGCTTCGAAACCAGTTATGGCAATTTCATTAATTCCATGAATTTCATTTACTAATAAAATAGCCCAGTTGGAGTATGCAGAGCCATATGTTTTAATCTTCGGATGAACCGCAGCCATCATTTCTGCAGATTTCTCAGTATATTGTTCCATATCGAAGATCAATCCCAACTTCCTCAAATTTAAAGCCATGGTAGAGTTAGCTGCCGGGATTACGTTATCCATAACCTCGTGTTTACGGGCGATTAAGCTTTCTCCCGCAGCCGATGTATAGAACAACATTGGAGAGTCAGCATCGCTAAAGTTATCTAAAACGTAATCGGCTAATAATTTTGCTTCATCCAGCCATTTCTCATCGAAATCATACTCATACAAAGCAATTAAAGCTTCAATGAAAAATGCGTAATCATCTAAAAACCCAGTGATGGATGCTTTTCCATTTTTATAATTGCGATATAAGCCACCAGCATCAGACTTCATATTTTTGATAATAAAATTGGCTGCGCCTGCGGCTTTCTGGTAATACAGATCGTGGCCCAATACCTGAGCAGCATCTGCCAGGGCTTTAATCATCATCCCATTCCATGCAGTGAGGCATTTATCATCGAGTCCCGGCCGGATTCGTTTGCTTCTTACCTCAAGCAGTTTCACTTTCGCGTCGTTAACCTTATCAAATAAGTCTTCCGCAGAAATGCCATATTTATCCAGAAGGGTTTGATCATCAATTGTTTTTCTTAAGATATTGGTTTGTTCTTCTTCCCAATTACCCTCATCAGTTACGTTGTAATATTCTGCCAGCAAAGCTGCATCATCACCTAAAATACGATCAAATTCTTCCTTATCCCAAACATAAAATTTACCTTCTACTCCTTCGCTATCGGCGTCTAAAGCAGAATAAAACAATCCTTCCGGCGAAGTCATCTCATTGAAGGTCCACCCTATTGTTGCTACAGCTGTTTGCCTGAAAGAATCAAATTTTGTACACTGATATGCCTCAATATATAAGCTAACCAGCTGTGCATTATCATAAAGCATCTTTTCAAAATGCGGCACATGCCATTTATCGTCTACCGAGTAACGGGCGAAACCTCCGGCAATCTGATCATAAATCCCTCCTCTGCTCATTTCTTCCAATGTATGGCAAACGGCTGTAAAAACAGATTCATCATCATTTAAAAAACCATAGCGCAAAAGGAAAACCCAGTTATTAGGCAGTGGAAACTTAGGTGCACGATTGTAGCCGCCGTAACCGATATCGAAATGATGTTTCCAGGGTTCAATAATTTCTGTAAGATGATCTGGAGTATAGGTTTCTTTATTTTGAACGGCGATTACTTTTTCGCTGTCAGTTATTCCAGCGGTTAATCTTTCTGCATAGGCAATTGCTTTATCCGGTTCATTTGCCCAAAGTGCAGCCACATTTTCCAGAACGTTAATCCAATCTGTTTTACGGAAATAGGTACCACCATAAATTGGCCGCTGATCTGGTAAACAAATGCAATTTAATGGCCAGCCTCCACTGCCAGTCATAAGCTGAATGGCATACATGTAAATCTGATCAATATCTGGCCGCTCTTCACGATCTACTTTTATACATACGAAATGCTGATTCATTACTTCTGCAACTTCATGATTTTCAAAGCATTCCCGCTCCATTACATGGCACCAGTGGCAGGCGGAATAACCAATACTCACTAAAATCAGCTTATTTTCTGCCTTTGCTTTTTCTAAAGCTTCTGCACCCCATTCGTACCAATGAACCGGATTATAAGCATGTTGAAGTAAATATGGCGAAGAAGCATTAATTAAATTATTAGGCTCTGAATGTAGATTTGACATAGGTTTTAAGATAAAAAGTGGAACCATAAAGCTATTAATTATCTACAAACGTGGCTTATTTTAGTTTTTGTTTTTCTATTTTAGATGGAAATCAATTTGCATTCATAGCATTATCAAAAAAAAATAATTTGGCGTTGTTAAAGAGACGATAAGCCTAAACCTTCAGCATTTTAATGTTAATCAAAAAATGAAAATCACACATACCGAAATATATCGCTTTAGTATCCCCATGGAGCCTTTTGTTATTGCAACAGGCACCATGCATTTTGCTCAAAATGTATTAATTAGAATCTATACTGACGCAGGCATTCATGGCATTGGTGAATGCTCTGCCTTCCCGATGATCGTGGGTGAAACGCAAGAAACCTGCATTGCAATGGCAAAAGATTTTGCAGCGATTCTGAAAGGAAAAGATCCGCTCGAAATTCCCGAACGGATGAATGACCTCTTAGGTTATGCAGATCATAACAACACCATTAAGAGCGCATTCGATATGGCTTTATTTGACATCGCTGCGAAACATGCCGGCTTGCCGCTCTATAAATTTCTTGGTGGAACTAAGCGAACTATCGAAACTGATATGACCATTGGCATTGATACGCCAGAAGGAATGGCAATAACCGCGTTGAAATATCAAAGTCATGGTTGCAGGATCTTAAAAATTAAACTAGGAAAAAAAGTGCATGATGACATTGAGCGGGTAAAGCAAATCAGAGCAGCGGTTGGTGCAGAAATGATCCTGCGTTTGGATGCCAATCAAGGCTGGAGCTTTGACGAGGCATTGTTCGCATTGGGAGAATTGGAAAAATACAATATTGAGTTCTGCGAGCAGCCTATGCGGACCTGGTTTGATGATCAATTGCCAGAACTTAACGTAAATTCGCCGATTAAATTGATGGCAGATGAAAGTTGTTATAATCATAACGACGCGAGAAAGTTGATTAATAGTCAGTCTACCACTTACCTGAATATTAAATTCTCTAAATCTGGTGGTATTTTAGAAGCGCAAAAGATACATGAAGAAGCCTTGCAAAAAGGGGTAAAATGCATGATTGGCAGCATGCTGGAAAGCCGGATTGCTTTAAGCGCCAATTTACATTTCGCCTTAGCAAGTCCAAATGTTGAGTTTTTTGACCTGGACACTGCATTGCTTGGTCATTTGGTAGATCCTGTAGTAGATGGCTTAACTTACAATGGTTATTTTCTGGATGTGCCTGAACTCCCTGGAATTGGAGCCGAGGCTGATGAATTCTTTTTAGAAGAATGTGAAAGCTGGAGCATTTAGTTGATTAGGCATTAGTTCAATAGTAAATTGGTTTGGGTGCAAGAAATCCCCCCTTATTAACAGGTCACATCAGTATCATTGTTGATCAATTTATACTCCTGACCAACAAACCAATGACTAATGAACCAACATTTCCACAAGCGCAGTACTATCGCCATTAAAAGCATTAAAATCTACCACATGACCAATCCCATTTATCCTGGCTTTATCTGAATGTTGCCAGAACTTCCAGCGGCTTTTATCAAGCCGCAACCTTGGCTGGTAATAATGGGCAATCCACAGTGGATACTCATCTAACTTACCTTCCAGATTATCTTCATAAAACTTTAAACCAGTGTAAATAATTGGCCTTACCCCTGTTTTCATTTCTACATAAGTGAGAAAATCTGAAAGTTCCAACCTCATTCTCAAAGGTGTTACACCGTCTAAGGTTTCGATATCCACAACCGGAGGCAGGTCACCTTTTTCTACATTCGCCACTTGCAAAAAGAACTTTGCTTGTGCTTTCCCACTTTTTTTTGGTCTGAAAAAGTGATAGGCACCACAAACAATTCCTGCTTTCGGCGCTTCGCGCCAGTTGCGCTGAAAATAAGGATCCACTTGTAAAATGCCTTCAGTAGCCTTGATAAAAGCAAAACTAACTTTAACCTCATCTTCTTTCATCGCCTTTACTTTCGTCCAGTTTATCTTCCCCTGGTAGTACGAAACATCAATACCATGTATAGAATATTTTTTTGGTATTTTAATATTGAAGCTTTCATAAGTACGGTAATTCGGATCTTGCCCCCAATCTTTTATCCATCTCCAGGTGCCAACAAAACCATTTAATACATAGCCATAATAAAAAGGAGAAAGCAAAATTAAAAGTAAAGCAGCAATGGCTACCTTCATTGGCGGAGAAAGGAACCCAGGCTTTTTTTTCTTGCCTGCTATTTTTCGGGCACCTGATTTTCTTTCAACAGGTTTTCTGGTAATTATTTTCTTTTCTGAAGGGATTCTTTTCTCTGGCGGCATAGCTAATCTGCCGCTAAATTGAATAAAATCCCCTTAATTAAAAACACCATTCGCTGGTTTATCTTTTTTAAAGCTTCCAGCATTATTTTTTCCACATCGATAATTCTGCAAAAACTTAGCAGACTGAAAGTACACAGGGGTTCTTATGTTGATATTAAACCAGAAAATTCGCCACCTATTTCGGGAGTTTATCAGCGTAAATCTCCCAGGCTTTATTACTTTTGTACGCTGGAAAAACACATCATGTTCAAACTCATTCTCAACACCTATAAATCTTCTTTTAGTGGTTTAAGCCGGGAAACCTGGCTGCTCAGTATTGTGATGATGTTTAACCGTTGTGGTAGCATGGCTGTGCCGTTTATGGGGCTTTATGTTACCCAAAGTTTGCACAGAACGGAGATGGATGCGGGCTTGATCATCACCCTTTTTGGGGTTGGTTCTATTTTGGGTTCCGCAACTGGTGGAAAACTGACCGATCTAATTGGCTTTAGGCCAGTACAGATCTTATCATCCATTATTGGCGGCATTCTTTTCATTTTCTTCTCTACCATTACTCATTTTTCTACGCTTTGTATTTTGGCAGTGGTTATTAGCTTCTTTTCTGAGGCGTTCAGACCCGCAAATTTTACCGCAGTGGCGCATTATGCTAAAGAAGACACCATCACCCGTTCTTATTCTTTAAACAGATTAGCCGTAAATATTGGCTGGTCAGTAGGGATTAGTATGGCTGGAATAATCGCATCAATAAATTATAAACTCCTTTTTATTGTTGAAGGATCAGTAAGCATATTGGTGGGTATAGGTATTATGTTGCTGCTACCAAAAGTTCAGGGCTTTATGAAAAAGGCAAAAGAAAACCGAAGCAATATGGTGATTATGAAGCCTTGGCAGGATGCTTTTTTTGTCAAATTTATCCTGTTAACTACACTGTTTATTACCTGTGCCTTCCTGATGTTTCGGGTAGTTCCGGTTTTTTTTAAAGAAGAATGGCATATTGATGAATTTGCGATTGGTATTATCATCGGCATCAATGGTTCGATCATCGCACTGTTCGAAATGATTATGATCAATAAGATTGAGAAGAAAAAATCGCCAATGTTCTTTATTATTATTGGTTCTATCTTCTTCGCCGTATCTTATTTGCTATTAAGCGCACCAATTGTTTTCCATATTGCAACAGCAGTGCTTACCATCATAACTTTCACTATTGGAGAAATGTTTGTGTTGCCGTTTATCAATACAGTTGTAATTAGCAGAAGTAACCAGCATAACCGCGGATTGTATGCGGCAGGCTATACCTTAAGCTGGTCTTGCGCACAAGTGGTGGGACCATTTGCCGGCTTTTATATTGCCAGACAGTTTAGCTATAACTGGCTTTGGTTTGGTTTAGCCTGTGTATTAATGCTATGTGCTTATGGATTTAGTTTACTTGATAAAAAACAAGAGAAAGCCATTCTCGAAGTTACCTGATATTCGTTTCCGAATTAATCATTCGGAAACGAAGTGACTCTTATTTTAACTTCTGTGCTTTAACGCCTTCGTTGGTTATTTTAACTGGCAGGATTAAGCCATTTGCATCGAATTTAATTTCATCAATACAAGTTACGCGATGATTACCGTCAGTTTCGGTTAGCGGGCGGCGATGATAGACAATATGATAGGTACCTTTTTTCTCATTGATAATCACAGAGTGATGCCCTGCTCCTGTCGCAATTGCAGGATCTTGTTTCAAAATTTCACCCACCCGTTTAAAAGGTCCGAACGGAGAATCGCCAACGGCATAAGCTACTGAGTAATCTGGACCAGTCCATCCCCCTTCGCTCCACATAAAATAGTATTTACCATTTTTAATGAACATATAAGGGCCTTCCACATATTTATCAGGTGTAATTTCTTTAAAAATCGTTCCGTCTTCAAAAGGTAAAAAGCCAGTAAAATCTTTATTAAGCTTCGCTATATTACAATGTTTCCAGCCTCCATAAATCAGGTAATATTGACCGTCTTTATCTTTGAAAACAAATTGATCTATCGGCTGTGCACCGTTGTGAAATTTGTCTACCAAAGGCTTTCCTAAATGATCTTTATACGGCCCTTCTGGTTTATCTGCAACTGCAACACCAATCCCACCAATTTCCTGATCGTTCTGAATATCATTAGCGCCAAAAAACAAATAATACTTTTTATCCTTCTGAACAATAGCTGGTGCCCACATGGCCTTGTTCGCCCATTTTACTGCTGATGTATCTAAAATATGTTCATGTTTTTTCCAGGATACAAGGTCATCAGACGAAAAAGCATCTAAAAAAACCTGCTCTCTATATTTGGCTGAATAAGTTGGGTAAACCCAATACTTATTATTAAAAATAGCTGCATCCGGGTCTGCATACCAGCCTTTAAAAATTGGATTACCTGATTGCTGAATCGTTTTAGTAGATTGAGCGAAAGAAGCAAATCCTGCTAAAAGTAAAAGAGATGAGATTGAATATTTCATGGGTACAATTTAGAAAAATATTCTATTAAACACATGAGCAGTTTAAATCTTTTTGATATCGTTTGAGCTTTACACTTCACACTAAAACAATATTGTTAAGAAGAACGGCAAGCGACTACTATCCCTTAATACCATGAGCGGAAAAAACAGGCAGCAAAAAAAATCCCTCCAAATTAATAGAGGGATTTTACTGTTATAGTGCAATACTTAATTACAGGGATTAAATGTTTATTTGCTTAATTCTGCAAAATATTTATGAAACAAAGGCAAGGTTTCAATGCCTTTATAATAGTTGTAGATATCATATTTTTCGTTTGGCGAGTGTAATGCATCACTATCTAAACCGAAACCAAAAAGCACAGATTTAATACCTAACACATCTTCAAATAAGGCTACAATCGGGATACTTCCACCACCACGGGTAGGAATTGCTTTTTTGCCAAAGCTATCTTCAATTGCTTTTTCTGCGGCCTGGTAAGCCACACTATCAGTTGGCGTAACTATTGGTTCGCCACCGTGATGAGGCGTTACTTTTACTTTTACATTTTTAGGCGCTATGCTTTCGAAGTGTTTAGTGAAAATTTCTGCAATCTCTTCTGAACTCTGATTTGGCACCAAACGCATCGAAATTTTTGCATTAGCCTTACTTGGTAAAACTGTTTTTGCACCTTCACCAATGTACCCACTCCAAATGCCATTTACTTCTAAAGTCGGTCTCGTACCGGTTCGCTCCAATGTAGAATAACCTTTTTCGCCCCAAACTTCTGCTATATCAAGATCCTTTGTATATTCTGCCTCATCATAAGGCGCAGCATTTAATGCTTTTTTCTCATCATCTGTTAATTCCACAACCTTATCATAAAATGCAGGAATAGTAATGTGGTTATTTTCATCATGCAACGATGCGATCATTTTACAAAGGATAGTTGCAGGGTTTGCCACTGCACCACCATAAACACCTGAGTGTAAATCACGGTTCGGGCCAACCACCTCTACTTCCATATAAGCTAAACCGCGTAATCCAGTTTCAATGGATGGATGTTCCATGCTGATCATCGATGTATCAGATATTAAAACCACGTCAGCTTTTAAGCGTTCAGCGTTTTCCTTAACAAAAATACCAAGGTTAGCAGAACCAACCTCCTCTTCCCCTTCGATCATAAATTTCACGTTGCAGGCAAGTGTGTTAGTTTCCATCATCAATTCAAATGCTTTTACATGCATATAAAATTGTCCTTTATCATCGCAAGCACCACGAGCATAAATTTTGCCGTCGCGAACTGTTGGTTCAAAAGGTGGGGTATGCCAAAGTTCTAAAGGATCTGCAGGCTGCACATCGTAATGACCATAGATTAAAACCGTTGGTAATGAAGAATCAACTATTTTTTCGCCATATACGATCGGATAACCAGCGGTAGGACAAATTTCTACCTGATCTGCACCAGCATCTTTTAATTTCTGGGCTACGTAATCTGCCGTTTTTAATACGTCACCTTTATATTTTGGATCGGCACTCACTGATGGGAAACGTAATAACTCGAACAACTCATCTAAAAATCGTTGTTTGTGCGTTTCTACATAATTTTTAATCTCTTGCATAACAAAATGAATTTGGGCAAATATAGGATTTTAGCAACAAAGCCATTGCCGAATAAGCGAATTGGGTTTAAAAGTTTTGTTTAAATAAATTCTGGAAATACACGGTAGATCATCATTTTTAACCGCCTGATTGTTAACTAAAAAACCTGAAGGAGTAGAATTTTTGAGCTGATAAAAATTCAATATCAAAAAAGATTTTAATCCATTTTTTTGTAAATTGCGACTTTAACAGATATCATAAAAATAGACCAGAATGATCATTTATAATGAAATTTAGCGCAAGATTAGTTTCTTTTCTGCTGCTGCTTTTTGGTTTAGGTATCGCAAGTGTTGCGTATTCGCAAAATCCACCAAGGGTAAGTTGTCCTGAAGCTGCTCAGTTTTACGCAAAAGACAGTATAAACATTGTAACCTTCGGCGCAAGTACGGTTGAAGGTGTTGGAGGCGTTGGCTTTCAATCCATGTTGAAAAGCAATTTCGAAAACTGCTATATAAATAAAGTGGTTGACATCACTAATCAAGGAATTGGTGGCCAGACTACTTTTCAGGGGCTGTTACGCATAGATAATGCGGTAAGAGATCGCACTGGTTTCATCGTAATTTCGATGGGGATTAACGATGCACTCGCCATCACAAATGGCAAAGGCAGCTTATCAGAATCTGAAGCCAATATGCGTCAATTAATCACCATCAGCCTGAAGCAAAACCTGGTACCAATCTTATGCACGTTGCAAAACACTGATGATAGAAATAACCCATCATTAGCCACTACAAATGCCAATATCAGGGCCCTCAATACTATTTACAAACGTTTGGTAACCGAATATAAAATTTACCTGGCTGATGTGAACGCCGCAGTGCGAAGAGATTTTTCGCTCTATCAAGATGCCTTTCATCCAAATGCAAGAGGCTATCGGTTAATTAGCTATGTAATTTTTGATGCCATTAATAAGGCTATCTTTGATAAATTTTTACTGTTTGTGGTATCTCAAAATTACCCCAACCCAGCAGGCTCTCAAACTTCGATAGACATTGTTTTACCAGAAACCGATAAAATTAATCTGCAGGTTTTTGATCTGATGGGGCGCCTGGTTAAGACGGTTGTGAATGAATATTTGAACACAGGAAAGCACACATTAGAAATTAACACCACCTCTTTTGTTTCCGGAGTTTACTTTTTCAAAATTACATCCGATTCGGGCAAATACAACACCGCTAAAAAATTCATCGTAGCCAGGTAACTAATTGGCTTTTGCCGGGTCTTAAATGAAAAGAGATTTGTTTATATCTTTAAGCCATGCCTGCAGAAAGTTTTACTAACGAACCAATAGCCATTGATACGCTTCCCAAATTTGAGGAGGTAATTTTAAAAAAGCCGCATGCAGATTATTTGAAAATCATCTGGATTAATCTTTTCATTTGGATCATCTTCACTGGTTTGCCTTTAATCTTAAGTTTATTGTTTATTGATGAAGTGAAACCTTATTTCGCCCCTATTTCCATCGCTTACCTGATCATTGTAATTACGGTTTGCTGTCTTTACCACATTGGTTTTAACAAGCGGGGTTATGCAGTCAGAACAAAAGATCTAATTTATAAAAGTGGTGTAATTGCAGAATTAACAACTATTATTCCATTGAATAGAATTCAGCACATTGAGTTAAATGAGGGTATCTTCTCAAGAATGTTCAAGCTGGCTACACTTCAAATATTCACTGCCGGCGGTCAGTCCGGGCACTTGAAAGTTTCGGGTATACCGATAGATGAGGCTAAGAGTATCAGAGATCTAATTTTACAAAAACTAGATTTAATTGGCAACCCTTCTACCAATATCGAGGTGCTTCATGAATAGAGATTTTAGTAGACCGCAACGCGAATCTGCATTTGGCATTATTGTAATGGCCGTTCATACCATTATAAAGCTAACGAAAGCGCTTTTTTTCTTTTTGATTTACGCCTTTGTCAAAATGGGTGGATCTTATAGTCGTTATACCTTAATTGGAATAGGCATTCTCTTGCTGGCTTGCTTAATTTACGCATACTTCTCTTACCTTAATTTCACATTCTTTCTTGATAAAGAAAAGCAGGAGTTTGTAGTAAATAAAGGGATTTTCAACAGGGATCAAATTATTATTCAACTGGATAAAATCCAGCAGGTCAACATTAATCAAAGCATCCTTCAAAAAATTATCGGCGTATATGGCTTGAAAATCGATACCGCGGGCTCCAAAGGTGAAGAAGTAAGCATTAAAGCAATAGATGAAGTTTCCGCGTACAATTTGAAAGATCACTTGCTCAGTAGCCGAACCCAAACAACGGAACGAACTCTAGCAGATACGGTGCTTGATCAGCCTGATGGCGTATTGAAGATCAGTTCCTGGACCTTGTTTAAGGTGGGATTAACTTCTAATTACGGAAAAAGTATTGCGCTGATTACTGCTTTCATTTTGTATTTAATACAAGAAGCCAGACATATTATGGAAGTATTCCATATTGATAAAGATATTGTAAAAAGCACTTTTTTGAGCTTTGCAACAATTTTTTCGCTGGCAATTATTGTCGCTGTTCTCCTTATTGCATTTTTAATTTTCAATGTTGCACGTACATTCTACAAATATTTTCAACTGGAAATTATTCAGTATAAGCAATCCCTGCTGCTATCATCGGGATTGATTGCGAAAAAGAATACGCTAATTAATCCAAAAAAAGTCCAGATAACCGAATATAGTCAGAACTATTTCCAAAGAAAGTTGAATATGCTTAACATGACTTTGAAACAGGCCCATTTCGGTGGAAATAAAAAAGACGGCGAAATGCAGGGCAACACTTTAGAAATTGTAGGTTGCAATTCAACGGAACGGGACGAGTTATTGAAAATGATATTGGAGAAAATACCCCTCAAAGGTAAAACCTTCGTTCCCGACTGGCGCTTTTTGAACCTCCCTGTATTTTTCAAACTGATCCTGCCAGTTGCCATATTTTTAGTTTTAGCTTTTAGAATTCCAGAAATCAAGCCATTCATCGGCTTTGCAATTGTTTATCTTACCATTGGTTTTCTAATGATCTTCATCAGCTATCGTAAACACAGGCTTTCTGTAAATCAGGAGTTTGTGATTAAAACGAGTGGTATCTGGGACATTTCTAACGAAATTATAGTTCCGTCGAAAATCCAGGCCATCACCACTTCACAATATCCCTGGCATAAAAGTATAGATGTTGGTCGCCTTTGTTTGCATACTGCGGCAGGAGAAATCAGGTTTAAATATGGAAACTACTCGGGAGTTAAACAGCTGGTTAACTATTGGTTGTATCAGGTAGAAGATGGGAATGAAAACTGGATGTAGCTAATGTATGCCTGGCATCACGTAACGAACAACTTTTCATTGGTTGCTAATTGATTGCTTAAATCAACAATTGGTTTCCGGGCAAGCCCTTTGATAATAAAGATCCCATTCCTGATACAAATGAGAAACTAATTACCAACACTTTTAGCAAAAAGACATGAGAATTGTTATTTTTGAACCTCAAAAAAACAGGAGCCAATTTGGACTATTTAGAAGGATTAAACCCACAACAAAGAGCAGCAGTAGAGAATACAAAAGGACCGGTAATGATTGTTGCGGGTGCTGGTTCGGGCAAAACGCGTGTAATAACTTACCGGGTGGCGCACCTGATTCAGACCGGTACCGACCCATTTAATATTCTTGTTTTAACCTTTACCAATAAAGCCAGTAAAGATATGCGAGAGCGTATTGGCAAGGTGGTGGGTGCAGAGGCGAAAAATATCTGGATGGGAACCTTTCACTCCGTTTTTGCAAAAATTTTAAGAGTTGAAGCGGAGAAGATTGGTTATCCGAGTAATTTTACCATTTACGATACCGACGATAGTAAAAGTGTGATCCGTGCCATTTTAAAAGAAATGCAACTGGATGATAAATTATATGCAGCCAATTTTGTTTTTGGCAGAATTTCTTCTGCAAAAAACAACCTGATATCCTGGGGTGAATACCAGGCCAATGATCAGATCCAGGCAGAGGACATTCAAAATAAACGTCCGCTAATAGGCCAAATTTATGAACAGTACGCTAAGCGTTGTTTTAGAGGCGGTGCAATGGATTTCGATGATTTGCTCTTCAAAACTAATATTCTGTTAAAAGATCATCCGGATGTTTTAAACAAATACCAGCAAAAATTCAGGTATTTAATGGTGGATGAGTATCAGGATACTAACTTTTCGCAGTATACCATCGTGAAAAAGCTGGCAGCCGCTTACCAGAATATCTGTGTGGTTGGTGATGATGCGCAAAGTATTTACGCCTTCCGTGGCGCGAACATCCAGAATATTTTGAATTTTGAACGAGATTATCCTGATTTAAAAGTTTATAAACTAGAGCAGAATTACCGCTCTACACAAAATATTGTGGATGCAGCAAGTAGCATCATCGCCAATAATAAAAATCAATTAGAAAAAAATGTTTTCTCTGAAAATGCTGAAGGCGATAGAATCAAAGTCGCTCGTGCGTTCACCGATAACGAAGAAGGTAAACTCGTAGCAGAATCCATCATTCAGGAGCGTGGAATAAAAGGGTACAAGCATAGCGACTTTGCAATCCTTTATAGAACCAATGCACAAAGCAGGGCGATGGAGGAAGGTTTGAGGAAGCTAAATATTCCATATAAAATTTATGGCGGCCAGTCTTTCTACCAACGAAAAGAGATTAAAGATTTAATTGCCTACTTCCGGTTAACTTTTAATCCGAAGGATGAAGAAGCCATCAAGCGGGTGATTAATTACCCAAAAAGAGGTATCGGGGATACTTCGGTCGATAAAATCATAGTAGCTGCCGATCAGAATAACGTAACGATGTGGGAAGTAATTTCCAATGCACATCAATATGTCGACGGTCGTTTAGCGAATCAATTGAATGATTTCTCGATGATGGTTCAAAGCTTTCAGGCAGAGGCTAAAAAGCTAGATGCTTATGATTCTGCATTATTTATTGCCCAACATGCAGGTATCCTGAAAGAGCTTTATACCGATGATAGTGTGGAAGGTCGCTCGAGATATGAAAACATTCAGGAGTTACTTAATGGTATAAAAGAGTTTGCAGAGCGTGAAGATATCGAGGAAAAAGGTCTGGATATATTTATGCAGGATGTGGCGCTGCTAACCAATGATGATAAAGACGGCGATAAAAACAAGGATACGGTTTCGTTGATGACGATTCACTCCGCTAAAGGTTTGGAGTTTAAAAACGTATTTATTGTTGGGCTGGAAGAGAACCTTTTCCCATCACAGATGTCGGTAAACTCTCGTTCTGATCTGGAAGAAGAACGTCGATTATTTTATGTAGCTATTACGCGGGCAGAGATTAAGCTTACCATTACTTATGCAACCTCGCGTTATCGCTGGGGAACATTAACCAATTGTGAGCCCAGCCGTTTCATTAATGAGATCAATCCGAGATTTTTGGAGCTCGATGTTAAACCTTCAAAAAGCAATATGATTGAAGGTAATTTCGATGATGAACGCAAAACCTGGACTTCACAGCCTCGGGATTTTATGAGTAAACCGAAACCTACTACAACTGCCTCTGCCCCACCACGACCGAAAACAACATCTTTACTTGCAAAAGCGCATATACCTACACCAGGGTTCACGCCATCTCAACCACAAGAATTTCAGGGAGGTATGGAAGTAGAGCATGAAAAATTTGGATTTGGTAAGATCATCAGCTTGGAAGGAAACTTACCTGATGTTAAAGCCACTGTCTTTTTTCAGGGATTAGGAAATAAACAATTGCTATTGAAGTTTGCGAAATTGATGATTGTAAAATAGCTTAGGCTGAAACTTCACTATTTCACAATCGAAACACAGAAGCATGGAGTTAATACAATAACTTTCTCTAAATTCCGTGCTTCCGTGGCAATGATTTAAAGACTCTACTCGAGGTTAGGCAACAACAATCGCTACTGAAGTTTACGAAATTAATCACTGTAAATAGATAAGGATGTATTTTTAAGCTATGTTGCCACGGAAACACAGAAGCACGGCGCTAAAGAAAACACTTCCCTGAATTCCGTGCTTCCGTGGCTGTAATTTTAAAGGCCCTGCTAGTGGTTTCGCAATAACAATCGGCTACTGAAGTTTGCGAAATTAATCACTGTAAATAGATAAGGATGTAGTCTCTAGCTATGTTGCCACGGAAACACAGAAGCACGGCGCTAAAGAAAACACTTCCTCTGAATTGAGTGCTTCCGTGGCAATAATTTTAAAGGCCCTGCTAAAGGTCAGACAATAACAATCGCTACTGAAGTTTGCGAAATTAATCACTGTAAATAGATAAGGATGTAGTCTTTAGCTATGTTGCCACGGAAACACAGAAGCACGGCGCTAAAGAAAACACTTCCCCTGAATTCCGTGCTTCCGTGGCAATGATTTAAAGGCTATACTCGAGGTTAGGCAATAACAATCGCTACTGAAGTTTGCGAAATTAATCACTGTAAATAGATAAGGATGTATTTTTTAGCTATGTTGCCACGGAAACACAGAAGCACGGCGCTAAAGAAAACACTTCCCTGAATTCCGTGCTTCCGCGGCTATAATTTTAAAGGCCCTGTTTAATTAGCCAACAGCATCTTGAAATAAAATTTGTTCTCGCTACATTTATAAGCCTTTTCGTTCTTTGCGAAAACCTTCACTCCTTTGCGTTTAAACATAAAACTTCAACTTGAAAAACCACGGAATTTTGCTTATAATTGAGTTCGGTTCCCCCGATTAGCAACCATGCAACTTACCAAATTAGAAATTAAAGGTTTTAAAAGCTTTGGCGACAAGGTGACCATCAATTTTAATGAAGGAGTTACCGCTATTGTTGGTCCTAACGGCTGTGGAAAATCGAACGTAATAGATGCCATGCGTTGGGTACTGGGCGAACAAAGCACCAAAGCTTTGAGGTCGGAGAAAATGGAAAATATCATTTTCAATGGCACCAAAAATCGCAAGCAGGCACAATTGGCAGAGGTTTCGCTTAGCTTCGACAATACCAAAAATATTCTCCCAACCGCTTATTCACAAGTTACGATAACCAGAAAATTATATCGAAATGGAGATAGCGAATACCGATTAAATGATGTTCAATGCCGTTTGAAGGACATTACAGATCTTTTTCTCGATACTGGAATCGGCTCTGACAGTTATTCTATCATTGAATTGAAAATGGTCGATGAGATTATTACCAATAAAGAACATAGTCGCCGTTCCTTGTTTGAGGAAGCATCCGGAATTTCAAAATACAAACTACGTAAAAAGCAAACCTTCAATAAGTTAAAAGATACTGAAGCAGATTTAGAACGCGTAGCAGATTTACTATTCGAGATCGAGAAGAACTTAAAAACACTCGAAAATCAAGCTCGAAAAGCCGAACGGTATTATAAACTAAAAGCGCAATACCGTGAGCTAAGCATTCAACTGGCTACACATAGAATTGCATTCTTCCGCACTGATTTGAATGCACTGGAGACACAGGAACAAGATCAGCAAGTTAACAGAACGGCTTTAAGCACAAAAATTGACCAAACCGAGGCTGAATTACAAAAGCTAAAGTTAGGTAGCATACACCAGGAGAAAAACCTGTCGGTACAACAGAAAGCAACACATGAGCTAGTTTCAAAAATCCGTGCTTACGAGAGCGAAAAAAAAGTGAAGAACGAACAAATTCGCTTTCTTCAGGAAAAAGAAACGCGCCTTGCTGGTGAATTAGAAAAAGATAAGAATCAGCTAAATCATATTAAATATAATATCAAGCGGTTAAATGAAGAAGTTTTTACGGAAACAGAAGTCTATAATCGCCTGGAAACTGACTTAAAGTTACTAAAAACGACACTTGACACCCTAAGGGAGCAGCAACAAACAGAAAAAAACAGGATTGATAACCTGGTAAAGTCAGTGGGTGAATTACAAAATCAGGTTTACCAGGCACAAAAAGAAATTGATATTTTCAACATTCAAAAAGATGCTTTAGTGCAGGAAACAAATCGAAATGTGGATGATACCGAAACCAAGACCTTGGAATTAAAAGCATTTGACCATGCTTTGGCTGAACTTGATATCCAAATCAATGAAAAACAAAGCTTCATTAAACAATTAAAAGAAGAAGAGGAAATTTTAACATTACAACTGGCAGAGACTGAGTCAAATCTGACTTCCAATAAGGAAAAGCTAACTTTAGAGAACCGTAAAAAAGATGCTAAACAAAATGAATATAACCTCACCAAATCTCTGGTAGAGAGTTTAGAGGGCTTTCCTGAGTCTATTCGTTTCCTCAAAAAGAATAACACTTTTGCAAAAAGTGCGCTGCTCCTATCAGATGTTTTATTTTGCAGTGAAGATTATCGCATTGCGATAGAAAATTATCTGGAGCCGGTAATGAATCACTATGTTGTTGATCATTACGCAGATGCTGTTCAAGCCGTTAATCTTTTAACTGATGCAACACGAGGAAGGGCTAACTTCTTTATTTTGGAAAATATCCCGGAAAAAAACGTTTCAGTAAGCAATCATGAGGGTTTAATTTCAGCGCTTTCTGTAATCGAAGTCGATAAAAAATACCAGCATCTATGCAATTTGCTGTTGCAAAATGTATACATTGCCATTGGTGAGCAGGAGAACTTATTCAAGAAAATGCCTACTGAAGGTTTAACGATACTGGCTAAAAACGGTAAATATGCACAAACAAAATTCACGTTATCTGGTGGTTCTGTGGGGCTATTTGAAGGAAAGAGAATTGGCCGCGCAAAAAATTTAGAAAATTTAGCAAGGGAAATTAAACAAGCTGAATCGTTGATTAACCAATATAACCAATCTATCTCAACTGCAACAGCAAAAATATTGCAACTAAAATCATCTTCTAAGATTGATCAGATTAGCCTTTTACAGCAGGAACTTAACAGACTGACCAATGAACAAATCTCTGTTCAAACCCGTCGCAATCAGTATCAGGAATTTATCATAACGAGTGAAAATCGTAAAACCGATATCGCTCAAAAAATCGTTTCCATAGAAAAATCGCTTTCAGAAAAGTTACCCGCCCTGATTGAATTGCAAAAGAAGCAGCAGCAAGATCATGTAAATCTCCAAGAGCAGCAATTTCACTATCAAGACATTGCAGACGAAGTGAACGATAATGCCCAAAAATACAACCAGGATAATATTCGGTTTCACCAACAGCAAAACAAATTATCAAGTTTAGAGAAAGACCTTGACTATCGCTTCGTTCAAGAAGAAGCTTTGGACAAAAGAATTGCTCAAAACGATAAGGAATTTCAGGAAACGCTATTACAAATTAAGGCTACTTTGCAGCATACAGATCTAAGCGATGATACGCTTTTGGAAATGTATCAACAACGTGAAGAAATGGAAAAGGGCCTTGCTGAGACAGAAAAAGAGTATTTTGACAGTAAAGGTAATATCAATGAGTTAGAAAACAACCTTTCCAATATCCGCAGGAACCGAGAGGATACGGATTTACTCTTAACGGAAATTAAGGATAAGAAAAATACACTTAGAATAGATCTGAACGCATTGAAAGAGCGCCTGGCGATTGAGTTTAACATCGATATTAACGATCTTCTGGAAACTGAAATGGAGACCGATGCCATGGAAAGCGAATTCGAAATTCGCCAGAAAGTGGAAAAAATGAAACGCCAGCTTGATGAATTCGGTGCCATCAACTCAATGGCAATGGAAGCTTTCCAGGAGATGGAAGAACGTTACGTATTCATTCAAAACCAGAAGAAAGATTTAAACGCGGCGAAAACAGACCTTTTGCAGACCATTAAAGAGATTGATGACACGGCAAAAGAAAAGTTTATGGATGCTTTTACTCAGGCGAGAGACCACTTTATCGTTGTTTTTCGTTCGCTCTTTAATGAGGAGGATAGCTGCGATTTGATCTTGTCAGACATCAATAATCCATTAGAAGCGGATATCGACATTGTCGCCCGTCCAAAAGGCAAAAGGCCACTATCTATTAACCAATTATCAGGTGGAGAAAAAACGCTCACCGCTACCGCCTTGCTTTTTTCACTTTACCTGTTAAAACCAGCGCCATTCTGTATTTTCGACGAGGTTGATGCCCCATTGGACGATACGAATATTGATAAGTTTAATAATATCATCAGGAAGTTTTCAGATCAATCGCAGTTTATTATTGTTTCTCATAATAAACGTACCATTGCCAGTACAGATATAATTTATGGCGTAACCATGGTAGAGCAGGGCGTATCTAGAGTAGTAGCAGTAGATTTAAGAGAAGTTGCGGCTTAGGGGAAATGGGGTAAAGATCAAGGAATAAAGAGCAAAGATTAAGGAGCAAAGAGTAAAGATCAAGGAGCAAAGAATAAAAACCAAAGGCGAAAGGTTAAAGATCAAAGCGGAAAGCAACCTTAGTATTTTATTATCGCGAGAAGGCTTTTTAACCTGATGAAGAAACCTATTTGTAAAGGAAAGCCAAAACTTTCTATAGCCATTAGTCATAAAATGGATCTCGATAAAGCATATTTTCAGTTTTAGTTAAAGCTCGAAAATGAAATACCAGAATGCAAATAGCGTTCAATTCGATATCCAAATAATTAATATCTTTGAAAAAAATTGAAATTCATATCATTCTAGAATACAGCTTGCTTGAATCCTTGCCATGATGTAAATAAAAAAAACATGAAAATCCTTTATATTATTCCCTTTGCCATGATGCTCAGTTGCTGTTCATCAGTAAAAAATCAAAGCACAGCAGGCTCCGGCAAATTAGATGCGCAGCTTTTAAAAGACGTTGAAATACTTTCATCTGATGCCTATCAAGGTAGAAAAACAGGCACAAAAGGTGCAGAAATGGCCAGAGCTTACATCATTGCCCGTTTTCAAAAGCTGGGACTAAAATCGTATCCCCAACACATCAATTATGCACAGGAGTTTACCTTTAACTCAAGAGGTGGTGCTAAAGTAAATGGTACCAATGTAATTGGCTATATACCAGGTAAAGGAAACAACGTAATCGTAGTTTCCGCACATTATGACCACCTTGGAATGGTGAAGGAGGAAGTATTTAATGGTGCCGATGATAATGCATCAGGAACGGCCGGATTGATGAAAATTGCAGCGTATTTTGCTAAAAACAAACCTAACAACACCATTATTTTTGCTTCATTTGATGCAGAAGAAATGGGTTTACAGGGCGCTAAAGCATTTGTCGCAAACCCGCCTGTACCAATTGGCACAATTGCAGTAAACTTAAATATGGACATGATCGGTCATAGCGAAAAATCTGAGTTGTATGTTTGTGGCACCTATAGATATCCAAACCTGAAAAAGTATATTGATACCACCAGGAAAGATATTAAAGTTTCATTAGGACATGACGATCCGAAACTAGGTCATGATGATTGGACAAATCAAAGTGATCAGGGTGCATTCAATGCGAAAGACATTCCCTTTCTTTATTTCGGTGTAGAAGATCATAAAGATTATCACAAAGCAACAGATGAATATTCTACCATCACCAAACAATTCTTCAGCGATGCTGCTGTTACGGTGTTAGATGTTGTTAAAAATATCGACAGGCAAACTGGTTTGCAACAATCACTAAAAGATAAAATGATCATGAAAAACTAGCATCATCTTTATCTGCTAAAACAAGAACCTGCCCTTAAAGCAGGTTTTTTTTATGAGACAAAGTTCCAACTCTGCAATCATCCCTATTCAAATTCATTTAAATAATAGAAATCATCTACATTAAAGTTCTTCCTAAAAGCTAATACTTACTGCGGCACATAAACCACAAATTTAGTATCGAAAAATTCTTCGTCAAAATAAGCTGAAAGCGGGTACAATTCTACTTTCAGTTTTGATTCTTTGATCTCCTCTTCCAAATCACCACCTTTCAAATATAAGATCCCATTTGGAATGGCATTTATGGCGTCCTTTTTAAATTTTCCTTGAATCCAGGGATAAAATTCGCCCAAACGGGTAACCGCTCTTGAGATTACAAAATTAAATTTACTTTTAATCTGTTCTGCCCTTAAATGATCAGCTTGCAGATTTTCCAGGCCTAATGCGGAAGCTACTTCCTTTACTACCTTAACCTTCTTACCGATAGAATCTACCAGATGAAATTGCGTTTCTGGAAATAAAATAGCCAATGGAATACCTGGAAAACCGCCACCCGTTCCAACGTCTAAAACAGATTCTCCTGCTTTGAACGTACACACTTTGGCTATTCCAAGCGAATGTAGCACATGGCGTTCGTATAGTTCCTCAATATCTTTTCTGGATATCACATTGATCTGCGCATTCCAATAACTATAGAGTTCGAACAGTTGCGAAAATTGCGCAATCTGCTTCTCAGTCAGGTTTGGAAAATATTTTAAAATGATATCAGGTTTTACATCAGCCATATGGTAACTCTTAAAAATGATTGTAACTTATTTCCACTTTACTTTCTTCTTGCCAAACATGGCTAAGAATCCGTTCAATGTTAAAAACAGAAACAAAAGTATATCTAATATTGGGAACCACCAACGTAAATCACCGTAGTTTAAACGTTTCAGCAGTTTTGGATAGATAAAACTTTTGATAATAATACTTAATAACAAAATTCCACCAGCTACGTATTGCGCTTCCCTGCTTAAAAACATGCTGGCGATAAAAAAGCCGTAAAAAAGAAATTGAAAGATGATCTGTAAACTTAAAATGAATTTATGCTTCGCCTTATACATTTTTCCGGCACCAAAATGACGCTTCTTTTGTTTAAGATATCCTACCCAAGTACGATTTGGCTCACTCCAAACATGACTATCTGGATGGATGCGAATTGCTGTATTAGATCGGTTTGCATGTGCGTTTACAAACAAATCATCATCACCTGAAGGAATATGCATATGCGCCGCAAATCCTTTATTTTTAAAGAAAAGTGCTTTCTTATAAGCCATATTACGACCAACGCCCATGTATGGCATACCTTTCAAAGCAAATGAAAGGTAATTCACCGCGGTAAAAAACGTTTCGAACCTAATCAATGCATTTAATAATCCACGGCGTTTAATATATGGCGAATAGCCAAGTACAATTTCTGTATTTTCATCTTCAGGTTGCTGCATATCCATCAGCCATTGATCAGATGCCGGAGTACAATCTGCATCTGTAAAAACCAGCCATTCGTGCTTAGCCGCCTTAATACCCATGGTTACTGCAAACTTTTTTCCGGCAATGAATTTATCATTATCTAATATTTTTACCACTTTCAAGTTGCTATACTTTTTCTCCATCTGTTCCAGAAATTCCTCAGTACCGTCCCACGAGCGGTCATTGACCACAACTACTTCAAATTCAGGATAGTGTTGAGTCATTAAAGAAGGTAAATATTCTCTTAAGTTTACAATTTCATTCCGCGCACATACAATTACGCTTAATGGCTTTTTTCCAATAAACGGAAGTGCTTCTATGGTAGCGGTAGCCAACTTTAAATGAACAAATAATACGTAATAAAGCTGAACTAAAAGGCAGAAAGCCAATATCGAGAGCAGGATAATTTCTGGTAAGGTTAATATCACAATGGTCAAATAAATAGGCGCAAATTTCGCATTTTAAATCTGCAATATGTCTGATGTTTAAAAAAACCTTGACATTATTATTTTTCAAACGCGGTAAAAGATATGAACTTAACCGTTTCATTGCTTTGCCACACTATTAAACTCCTGAACAGTATATATAGGTATGTTAAATTTGTTACTTTTGTAACCTATATGAAATTTACTTTACAGGCCAACGATCCGCTCTCAAAAGCCAGAGCTGGAACCGTTACCACTGCCCATGGCGAAATACAAACGCCTATTTTCATGCCAGTTGGCACAGCCGGAACAGTTAAGGCCGTGCATCAGCGGGAATTGAAAGATGATATTGATGCGAAGATTATTTTAGGTAATACTTACCATTTGTATCTGAGACCAGGATTAGAAATTCTGGAGACCGCCGGAGGCTTACATAAATTTATTGGCTGGGATCGTCCTATTTTAACTGATAGTGGTGGTTATCAGGTGTACTCTTTAAGCAAAGTTCGAAAAATTAAAGAGGAAGGTGTTACTTTCCATTCTCATATTGATGGTTCGAAACACCTTTTTACGCCGGAGTATGCCATGGATATTCAGCGTACCATTGGCGCGGATATTATTATGGCTTTCGATGAGTGTACACCTTATCCTTGTGATTATACCTACGCTGCACAGTCGATCAAAATGACACACCGTTGGTTGAAGCGCTGTTGTACGCATTTTGATAATACGGAGCCAAAATATGGTTTCGATCAGACACTATTCCCTATTGTTCAGGGTTCTGTATATAAAGACTTGAGAATAAAATCAGCAGAATTTATCGCCAGTATGAACCGTGAAGGCAATGCCATCGGCGGATTATCCGTTGGTGAACCCGCTGAGGAAATGTATGCCATGACGGAGGTGGTTTGCGACATCTTACCTTACGAAAAACCACGTTATTTAATGGGCGTAGGTACACCAATCAATATTCTGGAAAACATAGCACTTGGAGTGGACATGTTTGATTGCGTAATGCCAACAAGAAATGCCAGAAATGGAATGCTTTTCACCAGGAATGGAATCATCAATATCAGAAATAAAAAATGGGAAAATGATTTTTCTCCGCTGGATGCTGAAAGCGATTTGCATGCAGACCAGGTAACCAGTAAAGCTTATTTAAGGCATCTGGTGCATAGCAAAGAGATGCTTGGAGCGCAAATTGCTACATTACACAATCTGCACTTCTACCTATGGTTGGTTAAACAGGCAAGGGAAAAGATAATTTCGGGAGAATTTTACGACTGGAAAAATAAAATGGTGAAGGTTTTAGGCCAAAAATTATAAGAATGAGTCTGTTAAAAGGAAAGATTAAAATCATTGATCAGTATATTATTGGAAAATATTTGGGTACGTTTATTTACACCCTGGCCATTTTCGTGATCATAATAGTGGTATTTGATCTCTCTGAAAAAATGGATGACTTTATGAAGAGTGGTCTGAGCTTCTGGGGTATTCTCTCTAAATATTATGCAGGCTCAATTCCGTTCTACGTAAACATGCTCTCTCCGTTAATCAACTTCATTGCGGTAATTTTCTTCACTGCTAAGATGGCTGATCAAACAGAGATTGTTCCAATCTTAAGTGGCGGGGTGAGCTTCAACAGGTTTCTCTTACCTTATTTCGTATCAGCAACAGTGATATTTGCAGCCAATCTTGGTTCAAATCTTTACGTTCTGCCTTACACCAATACGCTAAAAAACAGTTTCGAAAACACCTACGTTAAGCGTAATGACCCTTCTACGAAAACGAATATCCACATGAAACTGGATGATAAAACTTACATTTACCTGGAAAGTTTTGATAATAAAACGAACTATGGATATCGCTTTTCGCTGGATAATTTTAAGGGCGATGAACTGGTACAAAAGATAGTTGCAGACAATATTAAGTGGGATTCTACGAAGCGAAAATGGCAACTCAGCAATTACTCTATTCGGAAGATAAACGGCTTAAGGGAGTCAATGATTTACGGTAACGGCAAACTGAAAGATACTGTTCTCGATATGCGTCCAGATGATTTTTCTGCCTATGCAAATGTCGTTCAAAACCTATCTACATCTGAACTTGCCGATAAGATCCGTAAGGAAAAAATAAGGGGAACCGGTATCATGAACGACCTAGAGTTTGAACAATATAAACGCTTTTTACACCCACTTTCTGCCTACATCCTAACCCTGATTGGGGTAGCGTTATCCTCTCGCAAAGTTCGCGGTGGCGTAGGCGTTTCACTGGGTATTGGAATCTTCATTAGCTTCGCTTATATCGTCTTTAATCAATTCACTCAGATGTTTTCAACCAAGGGTGGATTACCGCCGGTAATCGCGGTAATTTCGCCTACAATCGCCTTTGGCCTGCTCGGCATTTATCTTCTGAAGAGAGCGCCGAAGTAACTATGGAAAGTACCAAAAAAAACTTACTGATCCTCCATTTCACTGTACTCATCTGGGGCTTTACCGGCGTATTAGGTAAAGTGATATCGATAGATGCAGTACCATTGGTTTGGTACCGCGTATTAATTGCAACTACGACTCTTTTCGCATGGTTTCTGCTCACCAAAAAGAATATTAAAATTTCAAAGAAACAGTTTATTCAATTCTTTTTAACCGGCGGTATCGTAGCAATTCATTGGATTTTTTTCTTTCATGCCATTAAAGTTTCAACTGTTTCGGTGACTTTAGTATGCCTGTCTTCTTTCACCTTATTTACTGCAATTCTGGAACCTTTAATTAAAAAACAGCCCATTCAGATAGGCGATATTCTGGTTGGATTGATTATCATTCTCGGCATTTACATGATCTTTAAATTCGAAGGCCAATATACCCTTGGAATTATTTTCGGACTTCTGGCAGCTGTTGCGTCTAGTCTTTTTTCTACGATAAACTCTACACTTGTGCAAAAAAGTGAACCGTCTATTATTGGTTTTTATGAACTGGTTGGGGGACTTTTCTGGATCACTTTATACCGTCTATATGACGGCTCGTTAATCAATTCTTCTTTCAATCTGAGTTCTAACGACTGGATTTATATCAGCATTTTAGGCACCCTGTGCACTTCAGTAGCCTACGTTGCTGGCGTATCTGTAATGAGAACTTTATCTGCTTTCCGGGTAGCTTTGATCACGAATCTAGAGCCCGTTTACGGAATCTTATTGGCCTTTATTTTCTTCAAAGATAAGGAACAAATGACCGCTGGATTTTACATCGGAGCAGCCATTATTTTAAGCACCATCTTCTTCTATCCTATCTATAAAAAAAGAAGAAACAAGCTTTAAAAACACGCCTCTTTTCACTTCTTCAATTAGCGGTATTTATTTACTTAAATTACGACTAAAACAAATCTTTCGAAGCAGGTAATTGGGGTAAAAACATCAGCCATATTAGGCGATTATATTTCCCATCTTTTAGCGCGCAAACAACTAAGATAAATACTGTAAATAAACCTGAATTAATAGCGCTTTAATACACGTAAAGAACTGGTGTTTTTTTCACCAACAAATCATCTAAATACAAGAAGCTGAAGGATAATACAACCCCTAATTTCTTTTATAAATACTGCGAATAAAGAACATTGAAATCAAGCTTTGGAAGTTCAATTGACGTCAAAAACTGTTTACGCTCAAGTGAAAATATGAACCAATAAGCAGTAAAATACAAACAAGATTCGGCGAAATTCGAGACTATTTAGTAGTTAGAAATGATCAATGTCGAAAATCATGCGTTTGTTGATCCATGATTCATAACCATCTTAATTTTAATCTAAACAATTAAATAACAGATGATTAGATACATAAAACAACATCCAACTTATTTAACGCTTAAAAAAAACGCAAAAGGTATAAATAGCCGAATATTGCAGAGAATCATCGTTAGCAGAGTAGAAATTGTGCCGTTTTCGATCGTCTTCAGATTAAAATTTATACAAATTTTGTGAGACAAACCTTGAACCTGTCTAAAATCAGAAGCTAAAAACACCTTAAATAGAGGGGTAAATACCGAGAAGAAAAACACAGCATTTTGCTGATTGTCGGCCTGTTTGAATTAGCTAATTTGATTGTTGAAATTAAAATGCGCACCATCAATCACTGATAAGCAGAATATACACACCGCATAAACACGCCATAAAGGCAGCAAACAAAACACTATCATAACAGTTATAAAAAGTAATGGTAAGATAAGGTTCGGATTTAGAACATTGGCATATTCAGCCTCCTTCAAAAAGTTGGACGAATCTCCAATAGTTTCAAAAAAGGAATCGAGTCGAAGTTAGGTGGTAAGAGCTTCAACTCTTTTCTAACCAGGTGGCGAATCTTAGCCTTGTAAACTAAAAATTTACCAGGTCATCTCTGTGCAAAAGATTTGCTTTCGGCTACCAATCTCTAAACAAATTCCAGTCGATGTCAGAAAATAAATGCTTAAAATCAATTAATAAGTGTAATTTAAAGCACTGATTTTGATCGGTAACAAAAAGTGTCATCAAGTACTAAAGAATGGAGATTTACTCATCATTTTCTACATAAAAACCTTAATTATCAACTTAATATAAAAAACATAATCAATTGATAATGAATATTTAAAAATATTTTATATAAACAAGAATAAGAGGATTACATTTACAAACAAACCCAATAAAACTAATAATTTTAGCAAAGTAAATTAATGAGGTTAAATAAACAAAACATAAATCTAATTATCAGATACTTAACGTCAATATCATTAAGTATCGTTTCACATCCTGTTTTTGGTCAAATCTTCAGCACAGCACAGAACCCACTTAGTGTACATTGGAACTATATTGAATCTAGCGGTTTCAAAATCATCTATCCAAAGGAGTTGGAAAATGATGCGCAACGAATGGCCAGAACGCTCCCATTCATCTATCCAAAAGTTGGATTAGGTTTACGGCAACAAAAGACCGCTATTCCACTCCTACTTCAAAACCAGGGAACCGTTGCAAATGGCTTTGTCCAGCTCGGTCCAAAGAAGTCTGAGTTCTACAGTACGCCCCCACAGTATTTTGATAGTCAGGATTGGTTAAATAACCTAGCGGTTCATGAGCTTAGACACATTGCCCAGTTTGACAAATTGACAGGAACAAAGCCTCATTCCTTCCCTGAATTAGTTTACTTTGCATATTTTGGTGCCGGCATTCCGATATGGTTTTTCGAGGGTGATGCGGTAGTGAACGAGACTGCACTGACGGAGTCTGGCCGAGGTCGCCAGCCCAATTGGATCATGCCTTACAGGGCATCACTTTTAGAAGGCAGAAAATTATCATACAGCAAAGCTTATTTTGGCTCGAACAAAGACGTTACCCCAGGCTACTATCAAACCGGATATTTAATGGTCGCAGATATGAAAGAAAAGTTCGGGCAGTTTATATCAGACAGTTTACTCGGCGACATCAGAAAACGCCCATTCAGAATTTACCCATTCTCAAAAAGTTTAAAAAAATATACCGGAAAAAACACCCGAGAATATTTCCTGGCGACACAGAATAATGTCGCCGAAAAATGGAAAAATCAGCAGGAAATTTTAGCCATTAAAAACTATAAATCGGTTAACCAAAAAACGAACCTATCTACCAATTATTTTCTACCAGTACATTGGAACAAAAACCAGATTTTAGCACTCAAAGAAAGTAAGCAGGAAGCCCGGCATTTTGTACTTATAAACGATGATCAATCTGAGCAAAAATTATTTGGAATTGGCTACCAGGAACAACCTTGGTTCAGCTTAAAAAATAACCTGCTCGTGTGGGACGAAATCCGATATGATCCGCGCTACAAACAAAGAAGCTACAGTGTGATTTGTTCCTACAATTTAGAGACTAGAAAATTCAAAAAATTAAGTAGCCAAAGCAGACTCTTCTCCCCCACCCTATCAAACGACGGCAAGAAGATCGTCGCGGTAAAGGTTGAACTCAATAACCAATTTAATCTGGTTGAAATTGATGCGAATACCGGAAAGATTTTAAAGACGTTTCCAAACTTAGAAAATGAAATTTTACAAACCCCAGGTTTTGATAAAACAGGAAACAGAATAGTTTACATTAGCGTAACCGAAAAAGGAAAAAGCTTATGCCTAATGGAGGACAATAAAAAAACTGTCCTCATTTCTGATAGCCGGCAACAATTGAGCAGGCCGGTTTTTATTGGCGATAAAATTGCATTTAATGCTCACTTCAATGGCATCGATAATATTTACGAAATTGATGTTGACTCAAAAAAAATAGCTGCACTAACTGCATCCAAATATGGTGCTTTCAATCCTTCAGAAACATCTGACGGAAATATCATTTTCAATGATTACAAAATTAATGGATACGAAATAGCGGAAACTCAGATTGAACAAAAATCTATCGAGAAAGATAGCTTTGTGGATTTCTCCGCAGCAGCGGAAAAACAAGAAAATATTGGAAACGTTTTCACAAATATTCCGGATAGTACCTTTAAATCTAAACGTTATCGTCAGGGTCTAAATCTTTTCAGTGTACACAGTTTGATCCCCGTAATTGACAACGAGTACGTTTTCGGTTTGGAGCTTCAATCTAACAATTTACTGAACACGATGGACTTTTATACAGGAGCTAAATACCACCGGGATTTGAAACGTTTTGAATACACTGCAGACATACGTTATAAGGCACTATATCCCGTTTTTAGCCTAACTTACCGGAACCGACCAAAGCGAACGTTCTACCGCGCTAAAAACGTCATTCAGCAGGGCGATTGGCGGGAGAACTATATCAAGTTGAATGCATCGCTCCCATTATCATTCAATGCCAGAAATCAGAATTATTCTTTCACGCTTAATACAGCAACGAGTTATACGCAACGCTACTTACCTGAAAATATGCCTTCGAATTTTATTAAAAATTTGAAATTTCCGATGGAGTATAATCTGACGTTCAACCACAGTGTGAGAACAACTGAAAGAGATATTGCGCCAAGGTGGGCTCAGATTTTACGAGCCACTTATCATCACCAACCTTTCGATAAAAATCTTGGTGGCGAAATTATGGCACTGGAAAGTTTTTTCTATTTTCCAGGCCTTGCTAAAAACCATTCTTTTCTGGCAAGTTTTAACTATCAAAAGGCAAGTGGCGTAAATCAGTATGCTACAGAAATCGCTACAGTTTATGGCTACAATAATATCCTCGCAAAAAGCAAATTGCAAAATAGTCTGCTGTTTAATTATCGTTTTCCTTTTGCATTTCCCGATTGGGAACTAGGACCGCTGGCTTACTTCAGAAATTTTCGGGCTGGATTATTTTCTCATTATGAAAACATTGGAAAAGACACCAACATCGCTGAACCTAAAACTTATGGAATAGAATTGAACACCAGTGTAAACATTTTACGGTATCAACCTGTTGTTGATCTTGGTGCAAGATTGGTTTTCGTAAACAAGATATACAATCAAAATCCGATATTAGAGTTTTCTTTCAATTACAGCTTTTAAACTAAAACCTTGAAAAGGACAAATAAAAAATAACATGAGCGCTAAAACCATCTTCATCATCATCCTTACCGTATTGCTAACAATCTTCTTAACAGTTAACACCGATCCTGTTGATTTTGATTTTCTGGTCGCAACCGTTCCCGTGTCTAAACTTTTGGTCATCGGCATTTGTGTGATTTTCGGTTTCATCATCGGCTACATTGTTGGTCGGCCGAAAAGAACTGTGAGTAGTTATGATAACGAAATCGAAAGAAATCAGCCTATCGTGAATAAAAAAGAATTAAGCGACGAAGACAGAGAATACATTAGCTAGGATTAAGATTGCAGAATTATAGGATTGGAAATGCCAATACTAGCTACATTAGAATTTTTTGTCGGTTGACAAATATTGCTCTACTACTTCAGAAGTTCATTATTTTTGCGTTCAGGCTTTCAAGAAAAGACTTATCATAGGCTTTAGCTATCAAAATGTCTCCTCAAAACCTTTGTTATAAGGAAGAGACGCCAATGAGTATCTAAATCATTAAACAAAAACTGGTATAGAAGAGTAGGATTTTTCGTTAAAAATATGCGTAGCTGGCTCAAGAAATATGATAAAGGCATTTGACGAGAAAGATCCTAAATCAATCTCCATAAACGATCCTAACTCAGAGCAGTCATGATTTCGCCGTAAAGCAAACCACTGCCACCGCCATAGTGCTGAACAATTTTGACATTTGGTTTAATCGCTTCCAATTTAAACCTAAGGGCTTGTTCACATTCCTCGGTAATGCCATTGCCCAGCAACACCAAATCAACTGCCTGTTCTTTAAACACAGTAACAGCTTCATCATCCGCACAAACGCAGATTCCTTTCCATTCTGGTCTGGCATTTAACAATCGATTCATCACTACGGTAATTTCCGGGTCCCGGCCAATATAAAGTATTTGAGTTGGCATATTTTCTTTTTTACGTTAGGGGTTAAATGTTAAAAGTTGCAAGCTTAGCCTATCGACCTATACCCTGCAACTTTTAACAGACAACTTAAATTATAATTCCATCGGAACATCCATTAACAATACTTCTGCATCAGCAGAGAGTGCTTTGAAATTGATACGATCTGTATCCCAAACGCCAATCCCGTCTCTGCGACTTAAGCTTTGTCCGTTGATGTTTACTTCACCACTGATGACGAAAGCATAAACTCCATTGCCTTCTTTTTTGATTTTATATTCGGTTTCAAAACCTTCATCAAATTTACCCAATGAGAACCAGGCATCCTGATGGATCCAAACATTATCATCTTCGCTATTTGGCGATAAAATTTGCTGAAAATTGTTATGACGGGCAGCTACGTCTAAAGCCCTTTGGTCATATCTTGGTGTTACATTCTTTTGATTTGGAAATAACCAGATCTGCAACAAATTTAACTGAACATCAGGTAGCGCATTAAACTCACTATGACTTACACCTGTACCCGCACTCATTACCTGAATTTCACCAGCTTTAATTTCGGCAGTATTACCCATGCTGTCTTGATGTGCAATTGCACCAGCTAATGGAATGGTAATGATTTCCATATTATCGTGTGGATGCGCTCCAAAACCCATTCCTCCATCAATCAAGTCGTCATTTAAAACCCTTAAAACCCCAAAGTGCAATCGTTCAGGATTATAATAGTTTGCAAAACTGAATGAGTGGTGAGCATCTAACCAGCCGTGGTTGGCGTGGCCTCTGGTGTTTTCTTTGTGCAAAATAAACTGTGACATAAATTTCCTTTCTTGTTTATGATACAAATGTACTGCGGCTGTATTGGCTGTGCATTGATGTAAGATAAGAAGTGGAAAGGCAGTGCGACGAATGGTGACCTGATTGTTTTAAGTTTTTGTCTGTGTTTACCAGTCTATAGTTGATCGTTTTTGCCTGGTTGGATGCAGAGGCTTAGCTTAAGTTTTTTGAGTTGATTAAGTTTTTAACTGCTCACTTGATCCATACTCGGTTTTTTAAATTAAACTAAAAGTGGAACATAAAAAAAAGGCGAGATCAGTAAACCATGTTTACCAATCCCGCCATCATCGCCTTTCTTGAGTTTAAGGAATTATGCTAACGCCTGCTCAATATCAGCTAAAATATCATTGATATGCTCTAAGCCGATAGATAAACGGATAGAGCCCTGTTCTATACCCACCACGTTTCTTTCTTCTTCAGTAAGCTTATTGTGCGTGCTCGTAGCCGGATGTGTGGCAATAGACCTCGTATCTGCTAAATTCGCAGAAATGGAAAATAACTTCAGGCTATCCATAAATTTACGGGCGGCATCAATCCCACCCTCTACCACGATGGTTACAATACCACCACCTTGTGTCATTTGCTTTTTAGCAATTTCATATTGAGGGTGCGACGGTAAGAATGGATATTTAACCAGTTTGATCTTCGGGTGTTTGTCCAGGTATTCCGCAACTTTCAATGCGCTTTCGCAATGGCGATCCATACGAACAGCCAAAGTTTCTAAACTTTTAGATAAAATCCAGGCATTAAACGGCGACAAAGCCGGACCGCTATGCCGGGCGAAGCCAATAATATCTGCGATTAAATCTTTATAGCCTAGAATTATGCCACCTAAAACCCGTCCCTGGCCATCAATATATTTGGTAGCCGAATGAATGGAAATATGAGCACCCAATTTGATAGGTTGCTGCAAATAAGGCGTGGCAAAGCAATTATCAACGACCAAAAGTTGATTATGTTTTTTTGCCAGCTGACCAAGAAACTCCAGGTCAATAATATCTATTCCAGGATTTGATGGCGTTTCTACGAAAATCATTTTGGTATTTGGCTTAATCAAAGCCTCCCAATCCTGAGGTTTGTCCAAATCTGCATAATCAAATGTTACTCCCCATTTAGAAAACACATTGGTTAGCAACTGGTGAGTAGAACCAAAAACAGAGCGACTGGAAACAATATGATCTCCCGCTTTCAAAAAAGCACCGAAAGTGGTGAATATTGCAGCCATACCGGTTGCCGTTGCGAAACCATCCTCTGCACCTTCTAAAAGACACATTTTTTCGATAAACTCTGAGGTATTAGGATTTGAATAACGGCTATAAACATTTCCTTCTTTTTCATTAGCAAACAGTGCACGCATTTCCTCGGCATCATCAAATTTATAACTCGAGGTAAGGTAAATGGGTGCAGAGTGTTCTTTATGCAGACTACGTTCGGTTTGTGTGCGAATGGCTATGGTTTCAAAGTGCTCGGATTTCATTTTTTGTTGTTTGTATCAAGATTTTAGTATAAAGTATCAAGATTTTAGTATCAAGTATCAAGATTTTGTATGGAGTATAGATTTGGCCTCATGCATTTTGACCTCCCCAAACTTGATACCTGATACTTAGTACTTACTACTCCTGAATCTCGCTATTTTTTATTTCGTATGTAAAGTTAATTTTTGCTGAGCGACCTAAAATATTAGAAACTGAGCAGTATTTATCGAATGTAAGCGCCAATGCTCGTTCTACTTTTCCAGTATTTAAATTACCTGTAAGTGAGAAGTGAATTTCGATCTCATCGAAAATTGGCGGCATCTCTTCCTCCTTCCGGGTAGCGTTGATGGCAATCCGGATATCATCTAAAGGCTCTTTTTGCTTGGTTAACACATTCACCATATCAATTCCACTGCAGCCACCAAGCCCAACCAATAGCATTTCCATTGGTCTAAAACCCTTACCCTCGCCGCCAATGGCAGCCTTTGCATCTAATTCTACAGTAAATCCGCTCTCGTTTTCTGCTTCGAAATTGAATTTCCCGCTCTTGCGGATGAGATTTATATTCATATTATCAGTATCAAGTAGTGAGTATTAAGTATCAAGACTAATTTTACTTTAGTCTTTCTGCTTTTACCATTCAGCTTTTAAATATTATAATAAACTAAGTTGTTTTTTTCCAGTTCGGGCAGTTTAACAGGTTCGTTAAAAATTGCAAAAACAGACGAACCGCTACCACTCATTAAAGCGAATGTTGCGCCTGCATCGTATAAACTGGTTTTTATTTGATGAATTTGGGGATACTTTACAAATACCGATTGCTCGAAATCGTTGATAACCTTATCTTTCCATGTTGTTGGAGACAAATGTATAATTTCTTTTAAAGATTGCAAAGGTTTTTGAGGTTTTACCAAAGCATATGCATCGGCTGTGCTAACGTGTATAGGCGGTTTCACCAAAACTTTGAACCAGCGGGATAAATCAACTTCACATTGCTCAAATTCATCGCCTTTATTAAAAGCGTAAACCGATTTATTTGCAATAAAAAAAGCACAGTCGGCACCCAATTTTCGGGCATAACCTTCCATTTGCGCAATGGAGAGGTCCAATTTAAACTTTTCGTTAATAAGCTTAATCACGAAAGCGCAGTCTGCAGATCCACCTCCTAAACCAGCACCTACCGGAATATTTTTCAAAAGATTAATCTGCTGTGCAGGAATATCATAATCATTTTTAATTAGCTGATAGGCCTTGAAACAGAGGTTATTATTTGTGTTTCCTGGAATATCTATGCCATGAATAATGCACGAAGTTTCGGGCGCATCCACAATCTCCACTGCATCTTTAATATTGATCGGATAGAAAACTGTTTCCAGATTATGATATCCATCAGCCCGCTTCTTTGTAATGTTTAAACCTAAGTTTATTTTTGCATTTGGAAAGGATATCATTTTTAGTGTGGAGTCTTGAGTCGTAAGTCATGAGTATGAATTGCAAAAAGTGGCAACCACCTCACTGCAAACATACATTCTTACGGTGTGAGAACAAAGTAATCAAGTTATCAAAATGTTAAAATGGCATATTGTCTATAATTAAAACCCTTTACTTTTGATAAATTTTAGATATTTGCAGGCAATTGATTATTTAAAATTTGGAAGCCTGCTTAACGGGTCCGGGATATGAAACAATATTTAGATTTAATGCAGCATGTGCTGGATACGGGTGCTCAAAAGCATGACCGTACGGGAACGGGGACAGTGAGTGTTTTTGGGTATCAGATGCGTTTCAATCTGCAGGAAGGTTTCCCTATGGTAACAACCAAGAAATTACACCTAAAATCCATCATTCACGAATTGATCTGGTTTTTAACAGGCGATACCAATATTAAATATTTAAAAGATAATGGCGTACGCATCTGGGATGAATGGGCTGATGAAGATGGAAATCTAGGTCCGGTTTACGGTTCTCAATGGAGAAGCTGGCCGACACCAGATGGTAAACACATCGATCAGATTACTAATATTATTAACACGATTAAAAATAACCCCGATTCAAGGAGAATTATTGTTTCTGCCTGGAATGTCGCGGAGATAGAAAATATGGCTTTGCCTCCTTGCCACGCTTTCTTTCAGTTTTACGTAGCCGATGGAAAATTAAGTTGCCAGCTTTATCAACGAAGTGCGGATATTTTTTTAGGTGTGCCTTTTAACATTGCTTCTTACGCCTTATTAACCATGATGGTGGCACGAGTTTGTGGCCTGGAAGCAGGCGATTTCGTTCATACATTGGGCGATGCACATCTTTATAATAACCATATTGAACAAGCAAACCTCCAACTCAGCAGGGAACCAAAGCCACTTCCAACCATGAAAATTAATCCTGAAGTAAAGAGCATATTTGATTTCAAGTTTGAAGACTTCACACTAGAGAACTACGAAGCGCATCCACATATTAAAGGGATTGTGGCGGTGTAGATTTCTGTTCATTGGTCATTAGCCATTGGTTCATTTGTTTGGGCGCATCCCTAAATACCCTATTTTATAACATCCCTTATTTAATTTCAATTAATTTAATAGAGAATGAATTATAAATTAGAGGATTTAGAAGTGTATAATTTATCAGAAATAATCTCAGATAAAATCTGGAACATAGTTACCAGATGGGAATATTTTGCAAAAGATACCATAGGGAAGCAACTTTGTAGCGCTGCCGATTCTATCAGTGCTAACATTGCAGAAGGATATGGCCGATACCATTTTAAAGAGAATAAAAACTTTTGTTACTACAGCCGGGGTTCTATTTTGGAGGTTAAGTCGTTCCTTAGGAAATCGAAAAACAGGAATTTAATATCTGAAGAATGTTATTTAGAACTCTATACCGAACTACAAACCATTCATCTAAAGCTTAATGCTTACATAAAATATATTGGCAAGAATCTGACCTGATTCATAATAATCTATGAATGCATGTCTGAATCTGGCCTATTAAACAGTGCTTAATACAACACGCAAACACTAATAAACAAATGACCAATGACTAATGAACAAAAAAGCCCCTCGCTTTCCATTGCTGTTGCCACAGGAGAAAACTTCGCTATAGGAAAAGATAACCAACTATTATGGCACATGCCAGCAGATTTAAAGTTTTTCAAACAAACCACCTCTGGACACACCGTAATAATGGGGCGTAAAACTTTCGATTCAGTAGGCAAACCTTTGCCAAACCGCAGAAACATTGTCATCACCAGGGATAAAGATCTGAAAATAGAAGGTGCAGAAGTGGTGAATAGCTTAGACGATGCTTTAAGTATTACCCAAAACGAAGAAAAACCAGTATTCATTATAGGTGGCGCCGAAATATATCGTCAGGCTTTACCTAAAACGGAAACACTTTATTTAACAACCATTCACCATAACTTCGAAGCGGATACTTTCTTCCCTGAGTTTGACAGAAACGAATGGAATGTTATAAGCACAGAACCTCATCAGGCTGACGAAAAGAATAAGTACGATTATACTTTTGAGGTTTTAAAGCGGAAGTAATTCCGATATTTTATACGCTTAGCCGAAAATAGAAATACCATTCGTGCCACCTAAACCCGATATACGCGAAAAGCTCCCGATCCTCCTTCGGGACTTGCAGCATTAGCGGGACCGAAGCCGTTAAAAAGCACTGCAGCTGCTTTTCAAATAAAGTTTCTCTAATAAATTGGGCAGGAAATTGGATAAAACGTAACGATTGCAACGGTATTGTTCTCTGTTAAGAATTAATGTTAATAAATTATCAGTTAAGGGGTTCTATAATTTAAAAATTTAATTAGATTTGCCGACTTGTTAAAAAACAGCGAAAGACAAATTATTTTAAACAAACAATGCAAGGAAAAGGTTTTATTAAGTTTATAGCGATAGTTTTAGCTATCGTTTGTGCGTATGCGCTCTCATTTACATTGGTAGCATCCAATGTAGAAAAAGCCGCCAAAGACTATGCTAAGGGTGATCTGGCTAAAGAAAAAGCTTATTTAGATTCTATGAGTACCGAAAAAGTTTATCCAGTTGTTGGATTTACTTACGGGGAAGTGAAAGCTAAAGAGATTAATTTAGGTTTAGACTTAAAAGGTGGTATGAACGTAACGATGGAGATATCGTTAGCGGAGTTGGTTAAATCTTTAGCGGGCAACCCTACTGATGCTAATTTTAACAAAGCGGTTCAAAATGCACAAATCCAATTAAATGCCGGTGGTAAGGATTACATCAAAATTTTTGTTGATGAGTTTGAAAAATTAAGTCCTGGAGTTAAACTGGCAGATTATTTCTCTAATCAAGATAACGCATCTCAGTTAAAACCTAGCGCAAGCAATGGCGAAGTAGAATCTTTCTTAGAAAAGGAAGCTACCAGCGCAATTGATCGTTCATTTACTGTTTTACGTTCTCGTATTGATGGTTTCGGAGTAGTAAGTCCGAACATGCAAAAACAAGAAGGTAGTAACCGAATCTTAATCGAAATGCCAGGTGTACAAGATAAAGAGCGTATTGCAAAACTTCTACAAGGTTCTGCTGAACTACAGTTCTGGCAGGTTTATCAGGTTCAGGAAGTTGTTCCTTTGCTTGAAAACATAAACAAAACCTTAGCTGCTACTTTAAAAGCTGAAACTCCTGCTGCTGCTAAAGACACTACTTCAGCACCTGCTGGTGGTAAGTTAGCGGGTTTAGAAAAAGCTGCAACAAAAGATTCTACTGCAAAAGGTGGTAAACTTGCTGGTTTAGGTAAAAAAGATTCTACAGCTGTAAAAGCTGAATTGGCAAAATCTAATCCATTATATGCTGTACTTAGCCTTCCAGTTTATCAGGGAGAAAACGGACAACAACAATTAATGCCAGGCGCTGTAGTGGGTATGTCTTTGCAAAAAGATACTGCTAAAGTTAATTCATATTTAAGATTACCTGAGGTTGCTTCTGCAATTCCATCTACGATGAAATTTATGTGGAGCGTTAAACCGAGAGAAGGTTCTAAAGTTTTCGAACTTTATGCTATTAAAGCAGTAAGTGCTGATGGTAAGCCTGATTTAGGTGGCGATGCCATTAGTGATTCGAAAGATGACTTTGATCAGAAAGGTAAACCAGAAGTAACCATGTACATGACCAGCGAAGGCGCTGCTAAATGGAAAAAAATTACTGCTGAAGCTGCCGCGGATGCAAACAACAAAAAATCTATCGCTATTGTATTAGATAACCAGGTTTACTCTGCACCTACTGTACAGAATGAAATTGCTGGTGGTGTATCTTCAATTACAGGTAACTTCACACAAGCTGATACTAAAGATTTATCAAACATTTTAAAAGCAGGTAAATTACCAGCTCCGGCACGTATTGCTGGTAGTTATGTGGTTGGTCCTACCTTAGGTGCACAAGCTATTCATGATGGTTTAATCTCTTTCGTGATCGCATTTATTGTGATCTTGATCTTCATGGCTTTATATTATCACCGTGCAGGTTGGGTAGCTAACTTCGCGTTGTTAATTAACTTATTCTTCGTTATTGGTATCCTGGTATCATTAGGTGCAGTGTTAACATTGCCTGGTATTGCCGGTATCGTACTGACGATCGGTTTATCAGTAGATGCAAACATTCTAATCTTCGAACGTGTACGGGAAGAGCTTGCTCATGGCAAAACTATGAGTGCTGCGATTAAAGAAGGTTTCCAACATGCAATGCCTTCAATCATTGACTCAAACGTTACCTTATTTATATTAGGTGCTATCCTTTACATATTTGGTAGCGGACCAGTTCAAGGTTTTGCAACTACTTTATGTATTGGTATTCTTTCTTCATTATTTGCTGCTGTTGCCATTTCGAGAGTTATTTTTGATTCGTTATTGACACGTAAAATTGAGATTAATTTTGATAATGCCTTAACACGTAATGCATTCAAAAATCTAGCATTCAACTTCGTTGGTCGCCGGAAAATTTATTACGTAATTTCAACCATCGTCATTATTGCTGGTATCGGAATGTACTTTAAAAATGGTGGTTTAAATTTAGGTGTAGACTTTAAAGGAGGTAGAACTTACCTGGTACACTTCGATAAAGCGGTGAACACAGAAGATTTGAAATCTAAGTTAACACCTGTTTTCGGCAACGAAACTCCAGAGGTTAAAACTGCAGGAGAAGATAGCCAGGTTAAAATAACCACTACTTTCCACATCGAAGATCAAAACATTGCTACTGATAAACTTGTAGAAGATGCTTTAAACAAAGGATTAACAGGAACTAAATACGAGATTGTAAGCTCGCAAAAAGTAACACCGATTATCGCCAGCGATATTGTAAATGGTGCTTTTTATGCGGTGTTAATTTCATGTTTATTCATGTTTATCTACATCGTGGTACGATTTAAAAAATGGCAATATGGTTTAGGTGCAGTTATCGCATTATTCCATGATGTTTTGATGGTACTATCTTTCTATACGATTTTAGACGGCGTAATGCCATTCTCATTAGAAATTGGACAAGACTTTATTGCGGCAATCTTAACGGTAATGGGTTACACCATGACAGAGACTGTTGTTGTATTCGACCGTATTCGTGAGAAATTGAAAGAATCTGGTAAAGAAGATTTACATGGTGAAGACCGCAACCAATTGATCAACTTCGCATTGAACAGTACTTTGAGTCGTACAATTCTGACCTCATTAACCGTGTTCTTTGTGTTATTGGTAATCTTTATTTTTGGTGGCGATAGCATCCGCGGATTTATTTTCGCCTTGTTAATTGGCCGTATCATCGGTACGTATTCATCATTGTGTATCTCTACTCCTATCGTAATTGATTTAGGTAGTTCTGCAGAGAAAAAATAAGATTAAACTTTTTAAAATATATTAGGCGCCTCGATTAAGATCGGGGCGTTTTTTTTTGTCCTTTGGCGCCGACATTATTTTTATAAGAACCAAAAAAATCGCCGAAATTCGATTAGACTCAAATTGCAATATCAACGTAAGTTTGAGTACCAAAACGGCCCATTCTAAACCTTTTAACCATCTTTTTGTTAGATTAGTATACGAATAAATTGATCGAGAATGGATTTACAACTTCCTAAAAGTGAACACCCTAGAATAGTAATTATTGGTGGCGGATTTGGTGGGATTGAGCTTGCAAAGCGCCTTAAAAATAAGCCCTTTCAGGTGGTGATGCTAGATAAACATAACTATCATACTTTTCAACCACTTCTATATCAAGTAGCCACAGGTGGATTAGAAGCTGAATCTATTGCATTTCCACTTCGTAAAATTTTTAAAGGTCAAAAAAACCTAACTTTTAGAGTAACGAAGGTTAAGCAAATTATTGCCGAAACTAACTGTCTGAAAACCGATATTGGCGACATACATTATGATTATCTGGTTCTTGCTACTGGTTCTACCAGTAATTTCTTTGGCAACAAGGAGATAGAACAAAATTCGATGCCAATGAAATCGATCCCGGAAGCGTTAGATTTAAGGAGTTTAATTCTTCAGAATTTTGAGAAGTCGCTCATTGAGACTGATGTGATCAAAAAACACGCTTTGCTAAACTTTGTAGTTGTTGGCGGTGGCCCAACTGGTGTGGAAACATCCGGAGCCATTGCAGAACTTAAAAAACATGTCATTCCAAACGATTATCCAGAAATGGATTTGAATAAAATAAATATTTACCTCGTAGAAAATTCTCCTGAGTTATTAGGTCCGATGTCGCCACAGGCGCAAGTAAAATCAAAAGAATTTTTAATCAAAATGGGTGTTCAGGTGATGAACGAAACCAGGGTTTTAGGCTACGATGGATTGACTTTAACGCTTCAGGATAAAGATCCTATTATGGCTTCTACTGTAATCTGGAGTGCTGGAGTTAAAGGCGAATTGGTAGCCGGCCTGGAACGCGCAGAGGTTGTTCGTGGCAGTCGACTTAAAACCGACCGGCAAAACCTGGTTGTAGGTTATGAAAATGTTTATGCCATCGGAGATGTTGCATCTATCATTGATCAGGAGACGCCAAATGGCCATCCAGGAGTTGCGCCTGTTGCTATTCAACAAGGACATCATTTAGCAAAAAACCTAGTAAATATCATTAAAAAGAAGCCACTGGAACCATTTAAATATTTTGATAAAGGTTCTATGGCTACTGTAGGTAGAAATAAAGCGGTAGTGGATATCGGCAAAATACGGTTTCAGGGTGTGTTTGCCTGGTTCACCTGGATGTTCGTCCACCTGATGAGCCTTGTTGGTTTCAGGAATAAGATTATCGTGTTTGTGAACTGGCTTTGGAGCTACTTCAGTTACGACCGTGGCACAAGATTAATCATCAGGACATTTGCAAAAGACAGAAGTGTTGATTACCGGAAGGAAGTGGAAAGTGCGAAAGAGGTAAATTAGAGATTTCGTTTGTAGTTGACCGTTGACCGTCTTTTGTTGATCGTTTTTAGTTCTGCATCGTCTTTAATCAACTTACCAGTTGTATATTATTTACTTCTTTTCTTTGCGGAAAACTTTGCGCACTTTGCGGTTCAATCCTATTGAAAATCCATGAGCGAGAAACAATTTAAATTAGTGGAGTGCCCCAGGGATGCAATGCAAGGGCTACATCAGTTCGTACCTACAGCATTAAAATCAGAATACCTGAATTTACTGTTGCAAGTTGGGTTTGATACCCTTGATTTTGGCAGTTTTGTGTCTCCTAAAGCAATTCCACAGCTGTCTGACACTGCAGAGGTTTTAGCTAATTTAGATTTGAATGGAACAAAGACAAAGTTATTGGCGATTGTTGCTAATTTAAAAGGCGTAGAAGCAGCTATTAAATTCCAGGAGATCTCTTATCTCGGTTTCCCGTTTTCTATTTCAGAAACCTTTCAACATCGGAATACCAACTCAAGTATAGCGCAATCATTAACAACTGTAGAGGAGATGCTTTCGCGCTGCGCTGATAAAAATAAGCAAGCTGTAGTCTATTTATCTATGGGATTTGGAAACCCTTACGGTGATGAATGGAATTACGAAATTGTAGAAAAATGGGCAGATATTTTAGTAAGCAAAGGCGTTGAAATAATCTCTCTTGCTGATACAACCGGAATTTCGACACCTGAAAAGATCGAAGAAATTCTACCAAAGCTGATATCCAGGTACCAGCATACGGAAATTGGAATTCACTTGCACTCTACTCCCGCTGAGCGTTTTGAGAAGATTGAAGCGGCGTATCATGCTGGCGTAAAACGCATTGATAGTGCTTTAAAAGGTTTTGGCGGTTGCCCGATGGCTGCTGATAATTTAACCGGAAACATCGCTACAGAAGAAGTTATCAGCTTCCTGAATTTAAAAGGCGAAGACCTCAATCTGAATATGGAGAAATGGAAGGATGCGATGGTTTTATCATCGAAGATATTTCGATAGTATTGCCACGAAAGCTCAGATACCGGGAAAAGAATCAATTCCGTGGTTTAAGTGCCTACGTGGCTGGCAATAGTTAGACCTTCTTCACCATTTTAAAGTGCTGAATGCCGGCCTCTTCAAACTGATCGCCTTCAGCTATAAAACCAAATTTGGCGTATAAACTCATCGCATCTAATTGAGCGTTCAAGTAAATATAATTTGCACTTTCAGGCAGATCAGAAAGTGCCTCTGCAATTAATGCTCTTCCCACTCCCTGCCCTCTAAAGTCTTTTAATACCGCAAAGCGCTCTAACTTGTAACCTAAGTCGGTCTTTCTCCAGCGGCAGGCTCCACAAGGTTGCCCATTCTGTGTAGCTAAAAAATGAATGGATTCATCCTCATGCTCCCACTCTAATTCCGGCGGGCAATTCTGTTCATCAACAAAAACAATTTTACGTATTGCAAATACTTTGTCTAACTCTTCCGGGTGGATAACTTTTTGAACCTGTAAGCTCATGATCTTGGGTGTTTAAAATGTTTATTCGTTTCTAACTTCGTTTCATTCAATTCCTTCGCAACATCAATGGAATGTGAGCAGTGAATATCGGCCTCTTTTTTTGCAAGTTTGGCAATCGTAACATAAAATTTATGCAACTGATCCAGCTCCTGCTCACTTAAATCTTCAATATCAACCATCCGGTTACTTGCACCTTGCTGAGCCGCAATGAGTTCGTTCAATTTCAACTGAATTGCCTTGCCATCTTTATTTTGGGCCTTTTGTATCAGGAAAACCATCAGGAAAGTAATAATCGTGGTTCCTGTATTAATCACCAGCTGCCATGTTTCTGAATAATGGAATACCGGACCGGTTACCGCCCAGAGCAACACGATTAAAGTTGCAGCAATAAAAGCAAAAGAACTACCTGTAAACTTGGTTGCAGCATTAGCAAACTTCTCGAAAAAGTTGTTTTTCTTGCTGTTGGTTTTAGAATTTGTCATCACATTTCGTTTGCTTAAAAGTAATTATAAAACAAAGAAAAGCGCCATAAGTTTTTCAACTTATGGCGCCTATATTCGATTATTGAATCAATGATTTTGAAATGATTGAATAATATCATTCAACCTAAAAAATACAATTTGCCTATAATTTATCGTTTGCGTTGATGCAATTTAAATCTTCGAATGCAGCAGTTAAACGCTTAACAAATGTTTCTTCGCCTTTACGTAACCAAACGCGTGGATCATAGTATTTTTTGTTTGGTTTATCATCACCATCAGGGTTACCAATCTGGCCTTGAAGAAATGCTTCGTTCTTTTTATAGTATTCTAAAATACCTTCCCAGAATGCCCATTGCATATCTGTATCGATGTTCATTTTAATCGCACCGTAAGAAATTGCTTCTCTAATTTCTTCCTGAGAAGAACCTGATCCACCATGAAATACGAAGTTGATTGGTTTCTCAGCAGTTAATGCGAATTTCTCTTTCACGAAATCCTGAGAATTCTTCAAAATTACTGGTTGTAATTTAACGTTACCCGGTTTATAAACACCGTGAACATTACCAAATGCTGCAGCAACAGTAAAACGAGGAGATACTTTACTCAATTCCTCATATGCATAAGCAACTTCACTTGGCTGGGTATATAGTTTAGAACTATCAACATCACTATTGTCTACACCATCTTCTTCACCGCCTGTAACACCTAATTCAATTTCTATCGTCATGTTCATTTTAGACATACGCTCGAGGTACTTAGCTGAAATTTCCATGTTTTCTTCGATAGACTCTTCTGATAAGTCTAACATGTGTGAAGAAAATAAAGGTTTACCAGTTTCAGCGAAGAATTTTTCACCGTGATCTAAAAGGCCGTCTATCCAAGGCAATAATTTTTTTGCCGCATGGTCTGTGTGTAAAACCACAGCAACACCATAATGCTCTGCTAATAAATGTACATGTTTAGCTGCAGATACTGCTCCTAAAATACATGCCTGTAATTTCTCATTATCTAAAGATTTACCTGCGTAAAATTGCGCACCACCATTAGATAATTGAATCATAACCGGCGAATTTACTGCCTTCGCAGTTTCCAATACCGCATTAACCGTGTTTGTACCGGTTACGTTTACTGCTGGTAAAGCAAACTGATGTTTTTTAGCCTGCTCAAATAATTCTTGAACGGCATCTCCGTAAATTACGCCTTTGTAGCCTTTTAAACTCATCTCTTGTTAATTTTATTAAGTCCGAAGTTATAAAAAAAAATAACATTTCAAGCTTTTGTAACAACAGAATTATTTGCTTGACAACGAAATAGAGGCTATTTAGCGTAAGAATATCATTATCCTTAGTGTAGAAACTACACACTGTTGCTAACAATTTCAGGCTCCCAAACCGTAAAGGCAAGTTTTTTAATTAATTAGGGAACATTTCTAAAATTCACAATCAGCTATGAGTATATGACTATTTTACTCATGATAAGGGTCTACTTTATTATATTTTTCGTTTCTTTGCAATCCAATTCTTTAAAAAATTATATGGCTTGGTTTAAGAGAGAAAATAAAGGTATCATCACCACAACAGAAGAGAAGAAAGAGGCACCGGATGGCGTGTGGAATAAGTGTCCAAATTGTAAAAAACCGCTACATCAGACTGAGTTACAGGAAAACAAATACGTTTGTCATTACTGCGATTACCATTTGAGAGTAGGTTCTAAAGAATATTTTGAAGTTTTATTTGACAACAATGAGTTTAAAGAACTTTTCGCTAATCTTACCTCAGGCGATCCGTTAAACTTTAATGATAATAAGCCGTATACAGATAGAATTGTAGAAAGCCAGGCCAAAACTGGACTAAAAGACGCTATTAGAGCTGGTGTTGGCAAAATCGAAGGTCAGGAATTGGTCATTGCCTGTATGGATTTCGCTTTTATTGGTGGTTCAATGGGTTCTGTTGTAGGTGAAAAAATTGCCAGGTCAATTGACTATAGTATTAAGCATAAGATTCCGTTTCTGATGATCTCGAAATCAGGCGGTGCTCGGATGATGGAGGCTGCTTTTTCTTTAATGCAAATGGCGAAAACCTCAGCAAAACTTGCTTTATTAAGTCAAGCCAAAATTCCTTATATCTCTTTATTAACAGATCCTACAACTGGTGGCGTTACTGCTTCATATGCCATGCTTGGTGACATTAACATCGCAGAACCAGGTGCATTAATTGGCTTTGCTGGTCCGAGGGTAATTAAAGAAACGATTAAGAAAGATTTACCAAAAGGTTTCCAAACTTCAGAATTTGTTCTTGAACACGGTTTCCTTGATTTTATCGTAGATAGAAGAGTTATGAAAGCGAAACTTGGCGCCTTCATTAAAATGATGAATAATTAGTTAAGTAAACTTCGCTAATAATAATATTTAAAAAGCAGGGCTTGAATAACTTCGGTTAATTCAGTCCTGCTTTTTGTTGCAAATGCACCCTAACAATCGGTATTGCGGCTTTCAAGTCCAATCAGTTCTAAATAAGCAACGCTTTTTTTCAACACCAGCACTTTCCTCTATATTTTCCGCCTGTTGAAACAGGTGGCGATGATATCAAAAGCGATCGCTATAGCCTCCATATATTTCATGGCTATTGACTTCAGTCAATAGCGAATTATAAATATTTTCCACCTGTTGAAACAGGCGGCGATGAAATGAATAGCGATCGCTATAACCTCCATGCATTTCATTGTTATAAACTTCACTCAATAGCAGATTATAAATATTTTCAACCTGTTGAAACAGGTGGCGATGAAATCAAAAGCGATCGCTATAACCTCCATGCATTTCATTGCTATTGACTTCAGTCAATAGCAAATGATAAATATTTTCCACCTGTTTAAACAGGCCATGATGATATCAAAAGCGATCGATATAACCTCCATACATTTCATTGCTATTGACTTCAGTCAATGGCAGATTATAAATATTAAAATTTCCACCTGTTGAAACAGGCGGCGATGAAAGGAATAGCGATCGCTATAACCTCCATACATTTCATTGCTATTGACTTCACTCAATAGCAAATTATAAATATTTTCCACCTGTTGAAACAGGTGGCGATGAAATGAATAGCGATCGCTATAACCTCCATGCATCTCATTGCTATAGACTGAAGTCAATAGCAGATCATAATATCAATATTCCCACCTATTGAAACAGGTGGCGATGAAATGAATAGCGATCGCTATAGCCTCCATACATTTCATTGCTATTGACATCAGTCAATAGCGAATTATAAATATTTTCCACCTGTTGAAACAGGTGGCGATGAAATCAATAGCGATCGCTATAGCATCCATACATTTCATTGCTATTGCCTTCAGTCAATAGCAAATGATAAATATTTTCCACCTGTTGAAACAGGTGGCGATGAAATCAAAAGCGATCGCTATAGCTTCCAAACATTTCATTGCTATAAACTTCACTCAATAGCAGATCATAATATCAATATTTCCACCTGTTGAAACAGGTGGCGATGAAATGAATAGCGATCGCCATAGCCGCCATGCATTTCATTGCTATTGACTTCAATCAATAGCAAATTATAAATATTTTCCACCTGTTGAAACAGGTGGCGATGAAACCAATAGCGATCGCTATAACCTCAATGCATTTCATTGCTATTGACTTGAGTCAATAGAGAATTATAAATATTAAAATTTTCCACCTGTTGAAACAGGTGGCGATGAAATGAATAGCGATCGATATGGCCTCCATGCATTTCATTGCTATTTGTCTTCAGTCAATAGCGATTTATAAATATTTTCCACCTGTTGAAACAGGTGGCGATGAAATGAATAGCAATCGCTATAGCCTCCATACATTTCATTGCTATAAGCTTCACTCAATGGCAGATTATAAATATTAAAATTTTCCACCTGTTGAAACAGGTGGCGATGAAATGAATAGCGATCGCTATAACCTCCATGCATCTCATTGCTATAAACTTCACTCAATAGCAAATGATAAATATTTTCCATCTGTTGAAACAGGTCGCGACGAAACGAATAGCGATCGCTATAGCCTCCATACATTTCATTGCTATTGACTTCAGTCAATAGCAGATCATAATATCAATATTTCCACCTGTTGAAACAGGCGGCGATGAAATGAATAGCGATCGCTATAGCCTTCATACATTTCATTGCTATTGACTTCAGTCAATAGCGAACTATAAATATTTTCCACCTGTTGAAACTGGTGGCGATGAAATGAATAGCAATCGCTATAACCTCCATGCATTTCATTGCTATTGATTTTGGTGACAGGTTTAATTTGATTTAAAAACCATACCATCTGCAACATTTCTATTATCATCCATTTCACTTCTCCATATTCCATAAATTAGCCGTTCAGAAACTAAACTCAATTATGAATAAAAAATTACTCCTACCTACTTTACTCCTATTTACCACATCCTTTGCTTTTGCACAGGATAAAAAGTTAATTGATAACGTTGTAAAAGAAGCCAGTGAAAACTCTCAACTGGAAAAACTAGCGCATGAACTATTAGACGTTGTCGGACCTCGTTTAGTTGGGTCTCCTCAAATGAAGCAAGCGAATGACTGGGCAGTGAAAAAATATAGCGATTGGGGGATTTCAGCAAAAAATGAGAAATGGGGTGAATGGGCTGGATGGGAAAGAGGTGTCACGCATATAGATCTGGTAAGTCCTAGAGTCAGGTCGCTGGAAGGCACACAACTGGCCTGGAGTCCGTCTACCAATGGAAAAGCAATTAATGCTGAAGCGATCATTCTCCCTGCCATTACCGACTCGGCAGCATTTCAAAAATGGTTACCTAACGTAAACGGAAAAATTGTGTTGATTTCCATGAACCAACTTTCTGGTAGACCAGAAAAAAACTGGGAAGAATTTGCAACTAAAGACCTGTTTGAAAAATTTAAAAAAGAGAAAGCTGACGCTGCAAAAGCTTGGACAGCCAGTATGGCAAAAACCGGCTACACCGCAAGAACACTTCCTGTAGCGCTAGAAAATGCCGGGGCAGTAGCAGTGGTGATTAATAACTGGTCACAGGGCTTTGGCGTAGATAAAATTTTTGGTGCAAATACCACAAAGGTTCCAACATTAGATTTATCAGTAGAAGATTATGGTTTAGTATATCGCCTGGCTTTAAATGGTGACAAGCCAATGCTAAAAATTGAATCAGAATCAAAAAAGTTAGGTTCGGTGCCAACCTTCAATACTATTGCAGAAATTAAAGGGAAACAAAAACCAAAGGAATATGTAATGCTTTCTGCCCACTTTGACTCATGGGATGGTGCCAGTGGTGCAACTGATAATGGCTCTGGTACCATTATGATGATGGAAGCGATGCGAATTCTAAAGAAGTTCTATCCAAACCCTAAACGCACCATTCTGGTTGGACATTGGGGAAGTGAAGAACAAGGTTTAAATGGCTCAAGAGCCTTTGTAGAAGATCATCCGGAGATTGTAAATAACCTGCAAGCATTATTCAACCAGGATAATGGTACTGGCAGAGTGGTAAATATCGGCGGACAAGGTTTTGCAAAATCTAAAGATTACATTACCCGCTGGTTAAATGCGGTGCCGGATACCATCAAAAATCAGATTAAAACGAGTTTCCCTGGTATGCCAGGAGCTGGTGGATCTGACTTCGCTTCCTTCGTGGCGGCTGGAGCCCTGGGTTATTCATTAAGTTCTACCAGTTGGGATTATGGAACTTACACATGGCACACCAATCGTGACAGCTATGATAAATTAGTTTTCGATGAGATCCGTAGCAATGTAATTCTTGCTGCGATTATGGTGTATATGACTTGTGAAGATCCTGAAAAGACATCAACAGAGAAAGCTACAGATTTACCTGTAAATGAGCGCACCGGAAAACCGGCGACGTGGCCAGTCCAAAGTAAGTCTAACCGAAAAGGCGGATTGTAAGTTAATATAAAATAATTTTGAGAAGAGCAGCTGTAACCAGCTGCTCTTTTTGTTTTCCTGGAACCTGGCTTATTGATCAGGCGAAGCCAAAAAAAATAGCACGCCTATTCTTCTTTTTTTTGGAATTTGTAAAATAAATAGCCCAGAAAAGGCAGAATTAAAACGCTTCCAAGAAGTAATGCCAAACCGAGGCTATAGATTGTCTTCTCAGGCCCAATGGTATCAAAAAGGGAAATGGCATTACCACTTTTTAAACGGATGAAATTAGGAAAATGCGCAAAGCTGATCGCTACCAAAATCATCGTTACCTGGAACCCAGCTAAAACACGTAGAAAAATATTCGTTTGCCCCTTAATAAGTAAATACCATAGTAAAATAAGCGAAAGGCTTGCCAAAATAATCGACGTTAAACCGACGGTATTTTTGAAAACCCAATCAATTAATGGAATCTGATCAATCTGCGCAGCGATAAAAACCATCGCACCAAATAGTACCGCGGCAATATTCATATACTTTGCTTTTTTGAGGAAACGTCTCTGCTCCTCCTTATTTTCTGTCTCACCGATGAGATAGATCGCTGCAAGAAATCCGCATAATGCCACCGTAAATAATCCCACAGAAACTGAAAACCAGTTTAGCCAGCTCCAAATATAGGCAGAGGCAAAATCTTTTGCGTCCGGATCGATATGGCCTGAAATTACACTTCCTGCAATTATCCCCAAGAACAAAGGCGTAATGAAACTGGAATACCTAAAAATACGGTTATAGAGCCATTGCATATCGTCTTTAATGGCGTCGTAATGGCGAAAAACGAATGCCGTTCCCCTGGCAATAATCCCAATAAGCATGATCAGCAATGGAATGTGCAGGTAAACCGACATGGTGGTATAGATATGTGGAAAGCCAACAAACAAGATTACAATCGCAATGATTAGCCACATATGATTGGCTTCCCAAACTGGCCCGATAGCCTGATACATGGTTTTACGTGTCCTGCTTCTATTTTTCGTAGAAGTGAAAAGTTCGATGATGCCAGCTCCGAAATCGGCACCACCCAGAAGGAAATAAAGGAGAATGCCCAAACATAAAAAAGTGATTACGACGTATTCCATATTAGAAGTGATTACAGAAATTAGAAAATGATTACACGGATTATAGTAGTTACAACGATTAGATTACAGGAATCAATGATCTTCCTTTGCCGCAGACCTTTTCTGACTAGCGCTATTTTCATCATACAATACCGGGACCATTTTGATTTGCCTGTAAAGCAGGAAGGTAACAACCAGGCTAAGCGAAATATAGATTGCGGAGAAAATGTAAAATGAATATGCGATTCCGGGCATGGGTGTAACCGCATCTTTCGTACGCATAATCTCATATATAATCCAGGGCTGACGACCAACCTCTGTAACTACCCAACCCGCCTCTAGGGCGATATAGCCCAACGGAATGGCAGCTACAAAAAGTTTAAGTAGCCAGGTCTTCTCTAAAAAAGACTTTTTCTTTAGCATATTGATAAAAAATATAAGCGAGATCAGCGCCAGTAGCGTTCCTATTCCAACCATAATCTGGAAAGCATAATGGGTGATGGCCACTGGTGGCTGTTCATTTTTGGGAATTTGATCCAAGCCCTTAACCTCGGCTTTAAAATCGCCATGGGCAAGAAAGCTTAAAGCACCCGGAATTTTAATCGCGCCTTTTACGGTTTGCTTTTTCTCATTTACAATTCCACCAATTAATAACGGTGCAGGCTTTTCAGTTTTATAAAGCGCCTCCATTGCTGCAAGCTTCGCGGGCTGTCGCTTGGCAACGTCTTTAGCGGAGATATCGCCACTTAAAGGCTGTAATAATGCGCCAATACATGCAAATACTGCTGCTATTTTAAATGCCCGTAAATGAAATACCTTATTTTGATTTCTTAAAATCATTAATGCATGTACGCCAGCTACCGCAAATCCCGTGGCAGTGAAAGCAGCCAAACACATATGCAAAGCCTGAGAAAACCAGGCCTTGTTAAACATGGCCTGAATAGGATCGATATTAAGATATTGTCCGTTTACAAAATCAAATCCCGCCGGGCTATTCATCCAGGCATTTGCGGCAACCACTAATATTCCAGATGCTAATCCGCTCACGCCAACCACCATTCCGGTAAACCAATGAAACCATTTATTCAATTTATTCCATCCATAAAGAAAGAAACCCAATGCAATTGCCTCAATAAAAAAGGCAGTACCTTCTAGTGAAAAAGGCATGCCGAAGATGGGACCCGCATGTTCCATGAATTTCGGCCAAAGTAAACCGAGTTCAAAAGAAAGCATGGTGCCGGAAACTGCACCTGTTGCAAAAAAAATCGCGACGCCTTTACTCCAGGCCTTGGTTAGGTTTTTATAAACCTCATCGTTCGTTTTTAACCACTTGTAGTGTGATACAGCCATGAAGAATGGCATCACCATTCCAATACAAGAAAAAATAATGTGAAAGCCTAAGGATAAGGCCATCTGGGATCGTGCAGCTAAAAAATCATCCATATCTGATAGGATTGGTGTGACGCAAATATAACTGATAGCGAATTACTTATATGTCTTTTAACGGACTACTTTAGTGGTATTTTAAATATAGAATGTTTTTAAATTGAAAAAAGATTTGTTTGTCATTTCCGTCAAAGTTTGAGATCACCTTATCGCCATTAAGTTTAAACTAATTTGCTACCTGGATTTACTTAAACTCCTTTCAACTCATCGTAAGCTGCAGTTAGACTCCGTTGAATGCCATCGCCTTGCCATTCTGGTGCTTTTGGAATAGTGGTAGCTTGCAAAATAGTCTCCTTAGTTTTACCCACTTTAATTTCTCCACCCACAAAGTCTAGCAAACCCTCCAAATAATTCTTGAATGCCCTTACATCTGCCTTATTTCCGGTAACCTTTTCAGGTTCGCGACTATGGCCGAAGATAAATAAAGTATCTTGATCAAACTGATTAGAAATTTCATCAAGGGCAACAATCCAGTTCCCGATATGAGCACCATTCTCTCGATCAATATATGGATATTTCCGATTTGAAACCAGATCACCTACATGAACAATGTTGGCATTTTCAAAGTGGTAAATTGCATCTCCATTGGTGTGTCCAGAGCCATAATAGTAGGCGCTGATTTTTTCATCTCCAACCGGTGCCTTCCATCCCGTACCAAAGGTCGTATCTGGCAGTAAAACCTGATCCATTTTATTTGCTTTTTCCGCTGCTCTTTTCTGGTTAACCAGGGAATTTTGATGGGCAACGACTTTTTCGACAAGCCCTTTGAAGGCAATATTTCCGGCAGTGTGGTCGCCGTGATGATGCGTGTTGATCAGGTATTTAAATGGCTTTTCTCCCAGTTTCTTTAACTCTTCAATGATGTGGGGCGCCGAAGTGGGAAACTGCGAATCAATCACCGCAAAGCCACTCGATGAATTCAACCAACCTATTGTTCCACCTTGTTCGGTGAAGATTCCCACATTATTTCGTAATGGTTTGAAAAGATGTTCGAAATATTGCTGATTAGCAAACAAATCGGTTTTACACATGGACAGCAATGCCATTGCCAATGCTGAATTTTTGATAAAATTTCTTCTTTCCATTTTTGCTCACAATAAAAGCCACAACAAACTGCTGTGGCTTAAATTTAATTATTTTAATGAAATTATGCTAACTAACACTATATCCCTGAACCCGGCGTAGTACCTGGCTCATGACCCGGACCAAATGAATTATTCTTACGGTCGTTATCCTTATGAAATAAATTAGTAGCTACTTTTGATGACTTATTTTCGTTCAGCTTTCTATCATCTTTAACATCTTCTGCTGTTTTATCAAGCAATTCATTCTCAATAATTTTTCCTTTTTCTTTATTGGTTTCCATAGTGATTTAAATTTGATGTATCAGAAGAACACCTCAAAAATAATATTGTTTGCAATAGCCGTTTTTGGAATGGATTAGCATTAGCTGTTTTATCCTGTTTCAAAGCGAGGAGATCTACGAATACGCATATCCCCTACAAAAACACTGTTCTGCTGATCGTTTTGTTTAATAAGAAGTCTGGCAAAGCCCGAACGTTTACTTAATACAACCAAGAGCGGCTAATGAGTTATTTAATAAAAACTGAAAAAGATCGCTATTCGGTAAAAAATCACCAAAAAAAAGTCCCAACTTTCGTCGGGACGTTCCTATTTGGTTAATGATATTTTAGGCTAATGCATTTTGCTTCACCACCATTTTAACTTTTTCTATTACATAATCTAATTCCTCTTTAGTAGTATATTTACTAAAAGAAAAACGTACTGATGGGCGATTCGGGTCAGCATTGATCCCATTTAAAACGTGAGAGCCGATGTTCGAGCCTGAAGAACAAGCGCTACCGCCTGAGGCACAAATACCATTTATATCCAGGTTAAACAATAACATATCTGCCATATCCATTTCCGGGAAAGACACATTGAGAACCGTATAGAGACTTTTTTCTGCATCTGTTTCGCCGTTAAAATCAATTCCAGGAATTTCTGAAATCAATTGCTGTTTTAAATAGTCTTTTAACGTTTGAATATAGTTTCTATGCTCATCCATCTCGGCGTATGCAATTTCCAGCGCCTTCGCCAAACCAACTATCCCATAAACATTCTCTGTACCACCGCGCATATTGCGCTCCTGCGCACCACCATAAATCATTGGTGGGATTTTCACATTACTATTAACGTATAAAAACCCAACACCTTTTGGGCCGTGGAGTTTATGCGCAGCGCAGACAATGAAGTGCGCTTTTAACTCACGAACGTTGTGAACATAATGCCCCATGGTTTGCACAGTATCTGCATGATAAATGGCATTGTATTTTTCACAGATATCACCCACTTTGCCCATATCGGTAAGCGTACCTAACTCATTATTAGCGTGCATTAAGGAAACGAAAGTACGGTTATTGCTTTGGAGCAATTCCTCTAAATGCGCATAATCAATGTTTCCTTTTCCATCAATATTTACAAAACTCAATTTATCGATCTCGCCATTTTTGAGCATCATATTCAGGGTTTGCTCTACCGCATGGTGCTCGATTCTGGAAGTAATGGCATGTTTAATTCCATAAGCTGAAATGCCGCAACGGATAGCGGTATTATCAGCCTCCGTTCCACCTGAGGTGAAGAATATTTCTGAAGGTGATGCACCCAAAAGGTTTGCAACGCTTTTACGGGCTTTCTCTACTAATGTCCTCACCTCACGCCCAAGCGCATGAATTGCAGATGGATTACCGAAATAGTTTTCCATCACGTTACTCATTTCCACAATCACTTCCTTATCAAGGGGCGTTGTAGCCGCGTTATCTAAATAAACCCTCTTCATATTTTCTCACCTTTTAAACGATTTCACCTGAGAGATGGCCTCTCAAATTAACTTTCTATTTATTTTGCAGCAAACTTGTAAGTAATTACAACTGCAAAATCTCTTTGATATCTGAAATGATCTTTTTCGCAAGGCTTTCTGCAATGGTTTCGTTTTCAGCCTCACTATAAATACGAATAATTGGCTCGGTATTCGAACGGCGTAGATGTACCCACGTTTTGTCGAATTCAATTTTTAATCCATCTATTGTACTATATGGTTGCTTTTTATACTTTTCTTCCACTTGCTTTAACAAATGGTCGATATCCATTTCCGCAGTAAGCGTAATCTTGTTTTTTGAAATATAATATTGTGGATAGCTCGATCTTAATAAAGAGATCGACTTTCCGAACTTTGCCAGATGAGTTAAGAAAAGCGCAATTCCAACAAGTGCATCTCTTCCATAATGAGACTCAGGATAGATGATACCGCCGTTTCCTTCCCCACCAATAACGGCATTACTTTCTTTCATTTTATTGACTACATTTACCTCGCCAACTGCCGAAGCATGGTACTCAGCACCTGCTTTTTCCGTTACATCACGTAGTGCACGGGTTGAAGATAAATTGGAAACTGTATTTCCAGGGGTATTTTTAAGCACATAATCGGCAACTGCAACCAAAGTGTATTCTTCGCCGAACATACTTCCGTCTTCGTTAACAAAACATAAACGGTCTACATCAGGATCTACCACAATACCAAGATCTGCATTTTGCTTCTGTACCTCCTTTGAAATTTCAGTCAGGTTTTCTGGCAGAGGTTCTGGGTTATGAGGAAAATGACCATCAGGTGTACAATATAACTCAGTAATTCTGGTTACACCAAGCGCTTTGAGCAAGGCTGGAATAAAAATTCCACCGGTAGAGTTGACACAATCAATTACCACTTTGAAATCAGCTTTTTTGATGGCTTCAATATCAACCAAAGGCAAGGCCAAAACCTTATCAATATGTTTTTGCAGGTAAGTATCATTTGAAATTACTTTACCTAGCTTATCAACATCGGCAAATTCAAATGCAGCACTTTCGGCCAAATCTAACACCTCTTTGCCATCAGCATCACTGATAAACTCACCATCGGCATTTAATAACTTCAATGCATTCCACTGTTTTGGATTGTGACTTGCAGTTAAAATGATTCCTCCACCTGCATTTTCATCTGGCACGGCAATTTCAACTGTGGGTGTAGTGGAAAGTCCCAAGTCGATAACTTCAATACCCAGCCCCTGAAGCGTACCAATCACCAGGTGATTAACCATTTCTCCTGAAATACGGGCATCCCTTCCCAAAACAATTCTTTTAATTCCTGTTTTCTGCACTACCCAACTGCCAAAAGCCGCAGTAAATTTCACTACATCAATTGGTGTAAGGCCATTCCCTGCCTGCCCACCTATTGTTCCCCGTATTCCCGAAATCGATTTTATTAAAGTCACTGAATTTATATATTTTGAACCTCAAAAATAAGAAAAAAAACAAGATAGACTGCATTTTGGCGATGCTCTGGAGATAATTGACATTGAGTTTATATCTGCCTACCAAAGAATAGCAAACAATAAATGTAGCTCAATTCGCTTTAATGAGTGATTCAACTTTTATGAAGTGATGTCACATATCTGGCAATGACGATTTTGCAATATTGTTGCATAAAAAAACTTAATATCACTACTCATAAAGCACTAAAAGCTTATATTTGCCGAAAGTTCAGTTATTTTTTTTGATGCACCAGGAACGCTAGTTGCTTTCGCTTGAAATAAATGTTCTATGGTTAATCCAATTTTATCTAAGTTTGCATCTTTTTAAAATACAAACAGCTTATTTATGCAGCGCAAATGGTTTCAATATTGGTTTAATTCGCCATATTATCATATTCTTTATCAGCAAAGGAATGATGCAGAAGCCGAATTTTTCATCGATAAGTTAGCAGCATTTCTTCATCCGGAAAGTAATGCTAAGATGTTGGATATTGCCTGCGGAAAAGGCAGACATTCAATTTACCTGAATAAAAAAGGGTTTGATGTTACCGGAATAGATTTATCCGAACAGAGTATTAAATACGCCAAACAGTTCGAGAACAGTAAACTTCATTTTTTGGTACATGATATGCGTAAGCTTTTCTATATCAATTACTTCGATATTGCATTCAATCTGTTTACAAGCTTTGGCTATTTTGATACCGAGAAAGAGCATGTTAATGCTTTAAAAACATTTAGAAAATGTCTTAAGGCCAATGGAATTTTAGTTATTGATTATTTTAACACGGAAAAGATCATCAGAAACCTTAATTCTTGTGAAGTAAAATCATTAGACGGAATCACTTTTAACATTACAAAAAATGTGGTTGAAGGAAAAATCATCAAGAAGATAAATTTTGACGATAAAGGTAAAATATACAATTTCGAAGAGCGCGTTCAGGCTTTTAGTGTCGAAGATTTCGAACGGATGATGGCGAAAGCCGGAATGGTTGTTTATAAAGCTTTTGGCAATTACGAATTGGAAGATTTTGATGAAAGTAAATCAGACCGGTTGATTCTAATTTGTAAAAAAGCATGATAGAAAGCATTCAGCAATTTGATTTGGAATTGTTCCTGAGCATCCATCGCGGGCTTGCCAACGGCTTCTTCGATTGGTTAATGCCATTGATGCGGAACCGCTTTTTTTGGTCGCCACTATATGCTTTTATTATTATTTTTTGCATCAGGCAGTATAAAAAACAAGGCTATTACCTTATTGGAATGTTGCTGTTTACGTTTGCCGCTGGTGACACGATTTCTGCAAAGCTTATTAAACCCTTGGTTGCCAGGGTTCGCCCATGTAACGATCTAACGCTCACCAACGATATTATACACCGCGTTCCTTGTGGAAGTGGGATGAGTTTTCCCTCTGCACATGCCACCAATCACTTCGCCATTGCAATCTTTTTAATCTGTGTTTTTTACAGTCGCTGGAAACCAATTCTGCCAATCGGAATATTCTGGGCTTTTATCATCAGCTTTGCGCAGGTGTATGTCGGCGTGCACTACCCTGTTGATGTAACAGCAGGGGCAATATTAGGGACTTTTATTGGTTTCATCTCTTCGGTTATGTTCAAAAAATTACAACCTGATTTTTAAACTATGGAAATCTGGAAATTCTGCGTATTGTTCTTTTGTGCCTTTATAGGTGGCACTGGTATTTTTCTGGTTAAAAGTGATAAATCTAAATTACTTAAGCTGATTCTTTCTTTCAGTGGTGCCTATTTATTTGCCATTACCGTTTTGCACCTCATCCCCGATGCGTTCAGCGGACCTGACAAAAGTGAAATTGGAATCTTTATTTTAGTTGGCTTTTTACTGCAGGTATTTTTAGAGCAGTTTTCTGAAGGTGTGGAACATGGTCATATCCATAAACATCATGATGGACATGTATTCCCTTTCGGTATTATGATTAGTCTTTGCCTGCATGCGTTTTTAGAGGGCATGCCATTGGCAAAAGAGCAACATAACGAGTTAATTTTCGGGATATCTTTACATCACATCCCCGCCGCATTTGCATTAGGAAGTATTTTGATGCAGAATCATTTTAAAAAGGGAAGCATCATTATTTACCTGGCAGTTTTCGCGATTATGGCTCCGCTTGGTTTTTATGTAAGCCTTGGCCTGAGCAATGGAAGTATTGGTGGTGTTGAAGCTTACTTCAATAAAATAATGGGTGTGGTGATTGGTATTTTCCTTCATATTTCTACCACTATTTTATTTGAATCTAGTGCAGACCATAAAATTAATCTTCGTAAAATGATCGCCGTTTTATTAGGTATAGGTGTTGCGTTGATCGGCTTTTTTGCCGGCCATCACTAGCAATAATCATCATCCTGTTGATAAATTCGTCCCCTAATAACGCGTAGTTTTCGCTATTTTGCTTTATGGATGAGATTGTAAATGAGCCTACTGCAGAATATAAACGAAGACGTTATACCGTTGCAGAGTACCTGGAGATGGAAAATTCATCTGAGCAAAAGCATGAATATTTTGATGGTAAACTATTTGCGATGTCTGCCGCGGGTTTATCCCACAACTTGATATTTTCAAGTGTATTTTCATCGCTTGGAAGAAAACTTCAAGGGTCAAAATGTATTCCCTTCGGTAGCGATATGAGAATGAACATTCCACAAAATTCGCTTTTCACGTATCCGGATATCTCCATTTATTGCAACGATATTCAACATCTGCAGGAAGATGATACTACGGCCCTTCTACCAAACGTAATCATTGAAATTCTTTCTCCATCGACAAAAGATTACGACAGAGGCAATAAATTTAAACTTTACCGGGATATCCCTTCCTTGAAACAATATATCATGATTGACGCTGAATCTGTTTTAGTTGAAGCTTTTCATATTAACGAAAAACAGAACTGGGAACTAAAGGAATATAAAGCCCTTGATGAAGATCTGGAGTTTGTAAGTATGGGTTTCAAAGTCCAGTTAAAAGAAATTTACCAGCACGTCAAATTTCGGGCTGATTAACAATAGTAACCTTATTTCTTTTCCTTCTTTTTACCGTATCCCCATGGACAATGCTTACACTTATTTTTACAACAAGAGCCACGTTTTAGATGATAAGCTTCTGTAAAAACCATGAAGCCATCTTCATTGAAATAAAAGTCTTCACCCTCTTTCATATTTTACTATCACCACGTTTTACACTATAAATCTATCGTTCTAGGGCAATCAATTAAGAATTTTAACTATCAACCGATCTTTAAAATAGTCTTTTAATTGGGTTCCGTCGCCATGTAAAGTCCACACTTGCACTGGCACTACCTTTTCAATCGTTTCCAAAATCGCCTCCCAGTCTGCATGATCAGAAATATATAAAGAGATACCATTTTGTTGTTGAAGATTTTTCCAGCCCGAAGCAAAGGCACGAACCACGTTAATCGCCTTATGGTAGCTATGAAAAACCATCGGAGGCACAATATAAACCTGGTGTTCCTGAATATTTTTCATCACTTTTCTATCGTACATTTTATAGTTACCCAAGATCATTCCATAATCTTCGTAGATTTTTACAAAAGGCATAATGCTGTGGTGAACCATCACATTTTTTTCCGGACAATGATGATTAAGCAGTTGAATTATTCGCTGGCTTTTCCCTAACGCATAAGCGCCTAACATAATGTTAGAATGGGTTGCATTTAATTTTTCTATCTCTTCTATCGCCGAAGGATGTTTAGTTTCGGGGTCAGCAAAAGTACTTTCCGTAATCAAAACATCTGCCTTAACAAATTCAAAAGGTTCACAGGTTTGATCTGGTTCAATTTTGTAATCGCCCGTGTATAGATACTTTATGCCCTGATACTCCATCAATACCTGAGCAGAACCTAAAATATGGCCTGCTGCGTAAAATGTAATGGTTACATCTTTGATTTTAAAAGACTGGTGATAAGCTTTGACATGAAAATCGACAGCCGCAAATTTACGGTAACGATGTTTCATAAAGGATTCTGTAGCTGCAGTACAATATACATTCTGACTTCCGCCGATTGCATGATCTCCATGTGCATGAGACACTACTGCTTCTTTTACGGGTTGTTGCGGATCTAAGTAAAAATCACCGTAAATACAATATAAACCCGTAGGCGTTATGGTTATAAAATCATCTAAAATCATTTTTCTGCGTACATAGATTCAAAGGTGATTAGCAGTTTAAAGGAGCTATACATATTTAAAGGAGTTAACATTAAGCATTACAATTTCACATTTCCAGCGATTGACAAAAAATGTTGATGTAAAGCGAATACCTGTTCAATGATCGAGTTTTTTTCATCGTTTAATATAGAATGATCAGCCATTTTAGCTTTAGCTTCATCAGTCATTTGTTTATCCATTCTGGCTTTTACCTGCTCCACAGATACCTGATCACGTTGTATCACTCTTGTAAGCTTTAAATCTAACGGTGCAGTTACCAGGATAGCTGTATCGCACATTTTATAAGAACCGCTCTCAAACAATAACGCGGCTTCTTTCAATGTGTAAGGAACGGCTTGATCGATTTCCCTCTCCCACTCCTCAAATGCCCTGAACACCGCGGGATGAACCAAAGCATTTAACTTTGAAAGTTCAACATCATTATTGAAAACTATGCCTGCAAGGTGTTTATTATTTAATTTTCCATCTGGGAAGTAGCTTTCTGGGCCAAAGGTTGAAGTGATGCCCGCCATTAGAATTTTATCTGAAACCATAATCGACTTGGCTACCGTATCTGCATAAAAAACAGGAATCCCTAAAACTTCAAAAACCTTACATACAGTGGTTTTTCCACTGCCTATCCCACCTGTTATTCCTACTTTATACATTATTTTTCTACTACAAAATCCACTTTTGAGGGATTGATATTGATCAGTTTACAATAATCCGGAAACTCGGTAATCTTTACCGTAAACTGTTTGTGTGCCAATTCCTGCCATTCATTTACATCAACAGTAGCTGTGATAAAGTTCTCATTTACCTGGCTATAATTTCCTAAGGCAACTAAAAAAGTAACTTTAATCTTCTTAGGATACAGTTTGATACTATTATAATTTTTATTGTTGATAATCTTTAATGGTACCTCAACTGTCTTCTCTGTAAATTCATCAACTGGCAATTTTACCTCCACTGAAGATGGATAAATACTTACATTTTTATGAATGCTATGCTGTAAACCAATTCTTACGGTAGTGCTCCCTTGAATTTTATTCAATTTAAGTGTATCTGTCGGCCAAACAGTAATCTTACTTAACTCCTCTGCCGGCCCAGCCACTTTAACGTATTTAGGATTTAAAATGATATCACTGGAAATCCCATATTGACTGATGAAATCTAGTTTACTAACCAGGTTGATCGGAACTTTTTTTACGGTTCTCTTGGTAAAATCAAAATATAAAGTGTCTGGTCTTACAGAAATAACTTTCTGAGTGCTTTCCAACTGCCTGTTAACATTATAAAGCTGATCAGAAAAAGTAATAAAGTCTTTAGTATTCAGCTGACTCAGGCTTACAACTACTGATGATGGATTGATTCTTAAGCGTGAAAATAACAGTTGCCAGCCCGTTCCCTCTACCTGTAAGTCTACTGTATCAGATTGTAGCGGATAAAATGCCCGCTTTGTGGGTGTATTTTTGAAAATAATCACCGTTTTTGCAGTATAAATATATTTATTATTCAACGCCATAAAAAGCCATGCCGCTATTGCCAGAAATAAACAGGCCAATATCGTAAACACACGTCTTTTCTCTATCTGGGTTAATCTAATAAAAGGCATATTTTATTGACTCTGTTTTATTGAATGATGAACGACTGCAACAATATCTTCAAATGTAGCGAAACTAAACAGGTGCTCAAACAGAAATAATCTAAACATTAAAAGATGAAGCCTCAAAATTTCGCAACGCTTAAAAACAAAAAAACCGTCGCCCTTTTGAGCGACGGTTTTATCATTACTTGATAAATATTAAGCTTTAACTGGTGTAGTGGCTGCTTTAGTTGCATCTAAAGAAACTGCAGATTTATCGAAACGAATTTTTACACCACCTTCAACTTCAATCAAGAAAGTAGTATCGTTCATGTCTGCAATACGTCCGTGAATACCAGCTGTAGTGATGATTTTATCTCCTTTTTTCAATTCAGCTACTAATTTTTTATGTTCTTTAGCTTTTTTAACCTGCGGGCGGATCATAAAAAAGTAGAAGACTACCATAATTAATACCATTGGTACGATAGTACTTAGCATATTACCTCCACCTGCTGCCTGTAAAATTACTGTTGATGTCATTTGTTATTTATTTGATTTGTATTTAATTTCTAATAGGCCAATGAATTGACCGTTTATTACTTTCCAACGCGAACATCACCTACCAGGTGCACACTTGTTGTGTTAGGGTTTGCGTTTGAGCTAATAGTGATAACTTTATCCTGCATGCCTTCTTTACCTGCGCTGTTAAAAATCACCTTGATTACGCCTTCTTTTCCAGGTAAGATTGGTTCTTTTGGAAACTCGGGAACGGTACACCCACAAGTGGCCGTTGCGTTCGAGATAATTAATGGCGTTTTACCTGTATTCTTGAATTTGAATTCATGATTTACTTTTGCACCTTGCTCAATCTTACCGAAATCGAAAATATCCCGTTCAAAAACAACTACGGGTGCATCTGCAGATATGATAGTCTTACCTGTTGATCCTGCAACTTCGGTAGTTGAGTTATTTGCGTTACGGCATGCGGCGAAAGATAAAGCAGCAATGGCCAAAATGAAAACCTTCTTCATAATTACTCTTCGATTAATCCGCGACCGATCTTTTTAATGGTATTATTTTTCTTGAGGTCGCCTAAAATTTTGTCCAAAATACCATTTATAAACGAATTACTTTTCGGTGTACTGTAATCTTTTGATAACTCCAGGTATTCGTTAATGGTCACTTTAACAGGTATAGATGGAAAGTTCAACAGCTCACAAATGGCCATTTTCATCAGGATGGTATCCATCAAAGCAATACGCTCAGATTCCCAATTCTTGGTTCTTTCGGCGATCATCTCCTGATATTTGGCATCGTTTTGTAACGTGTGCACAAACAGATCCTGTACGAACTTGCTATCCTCAACCCAGTCTGCACTAATTTCAGTTAATTTATTTTTGAACGGATCATCAAAGGTGAAGTTCTTTAAAGTTTTAGCAACCATACCTTTCATCACTTCGTGATCAACCTGCCAGTTGATAAATTTCTCTTCAAAAACCTGTAAAATAGCTTGATTTTTTAAGATGATTTTTCTGAAAATGTATTTGATAATGTCTTTAGATGATTCTAAACTTTCATTAGGATCAACAAGATAATCTGCGTATTCTTTAGATGCTTTTAAAGAATTGAATACCGTTTTACGTATTTCAGGGTCGAAACCCCAGTCTACTTTGTATTTCTTAACCGCAGAAACGTATTCCGGGTTTTGCTGCATTAAAACGCTAAACTTATTGTGAAGCAGTTTCATATTTGGATTTAAATCCTCTGCAGTTTTGAGGTGCTTATTTGCACGCTCAGCAGCATCGTTGGCAGTGAACTCGGTCACTTCTACCATTAGTGATAACATCCAGATGTACATTTCATACACACTGTCGATGCTTTGCATTAAGAGTTTCAAATCCCCTTTAATGTCTTTTTTGTCTGCCATGTGCCAAGCAAAAATATTTTGCAAAGCTTTGATCCTTAAGTGCCTTCTGTTTAACATGAATGTAAGAACGAGTGCGGTTTATAAAACCTATTGTTAATAATTATTAATATGATGATTTAATTTTTTTAATGTCGGCAATCCGCTTCTCCGCGATACGGTTTGCAGCGATATTAGTTGATATTTTTTCAGACTTACTAAGTTTAATTACGCTCCTGGTAGCATCGTAAATATTTTCGGTAAGCTGAACTGTACGTTTTTTGCCAAAACCAGTTAATTCAGAATAGCAGGCAATTAATCCGCCTGCATTAATGAGGTAATCTGGTGCGAACAAAATCCCTTTTTTCAATAGTAATTCACTATCAAGAACCTCATCCTTAAGCTGATTGTTTGCAGAACCCGCTATAATTGCAAATTTCATCCGCTCTATGGTTTTATTATTTACCGTTGCTCCCATCGCACAAGGCGCATAAACATCGGCATCGATACCAAAGATTTTATCGGCTTCTATTGGCTTTGCTTTGTATTTCCGGGCAACGTAAGTAAGCTGCTCCTGGTTAATATCGCTAATTAAAACTTCTGCATTTTCCTTTCTAAGCAAAGCAACAAGATGTTCTCCAACATTTCCAATCCCTTGCACTACAATGGTTCTGCCCGCTAACATATCGGTACCAAAAACCTCTTTAACGCTAGCTTTAATTCCTAAATAAACACCTTGTGCAGTAAAAGGAGCTGGATTTCCGGCACCGCCTATAGATTCTGGCACGCCGGTAACATAGTTGGTTTCCATCCGGATATATTCCATATCCTTCGTGTTGGTTCCCATCTCTTCTGCAGTGATAAACTCGCCATTTAGATTTTTAATAAACCTGCCATAGCTCCGCATCAAGGTTTCTGTTTTATCTTTTCTGGAATCGCCGATAATTACACCTTTCCCACCGCCAAGATTTAAGCCAGTGATAGCAGCTTTATAAGTCATTCCACGAGATAAACGTAAGGCATCTTCCAAAGCTTCTCCTTCAGTAGCATAACTCCACATCCGCGTTCCGCCTAAAGCAGGACCCAAAGTGGTATCGTGGATTGCTATAATTGCTTTTAAACCAGTATCCGGATCATTACAAAAAACTAACTTTTTATGCCCATAAGCACTTAGTTGCTCTAAAATAGATGACTCTGACGGAGAATTTGCTGGCATATTAACGTTCGGCTAACTGGCTGCAAAATTAATTAAAAAAACCATTATTACACTTATTTAACTAAACAATAACAAAATTAATTCCGTTCTAATTTTTAGTTAACCCCATTTTAATTTCATCAATATGCAATAGTTATCATGAAATTCTTTTTTCTAAACGGTTTAAGTACTTAACACCACGCGTTGATGATATCAGAACACTTTCCTGAATTCGGAATGGAATAATATTCGATTGAAATAACAAAATTATCTAAGTTTGTATTAAATGAAACATCTGCGCAGACTAAACAAGTATTTTCTAAAATATAAATGGTGGATTATCCCCGGAAGTATTTTCGTAGTCATCTCTAATATTTTTGGTGTAGTACCTGCACAGGTTATTGGCTATGCAGTTGATCTAATCACAGAAAACGTCCAAATCTACAACCTGTTTAATGGTTTTGAGAGACAGGAGATCATCTATAGTATCTTCAGCAGTAACCTGCTCTACTTCGGAGTTTTGGTAATAGCGCTATATGTTTTACGTGGGCTATTCCTGTTTTTCATGCGGCAAACGATAATTCTCATGTCGAGACATATTGAATTTGATATGAAAAACGACATTTATTTGCATTATCAGGACTTAAGCCTTGGTTTTTACAGGCGAAATAATACCGGCGATTTGATGAACCGTGCAACTGAAGATGTGAATCGGGTTCGAATGTATGTTGGTCCGGCCATTATGTACACAATTAACACCTTTGTTTTATCTGTACTAATTGTTTGGTCTATGTTTGATGTAAATTCAAAGTTGGCCATTTACTGCTTGCTCCCGCTCCCGTTTTTAGTGATTATTATTTATTATGTAAACACCTTGATCTTTAAAAAGAGCGGTAAAATACAGGAGCGGTTGTCAGATCTATCAAGTTTTGTACAGGAGCGCTTTTCGGGCATCAGAATTATTAAATCTTATGTTCGTGAAGATTACACCCGGAACATGTTCGAAATTCAGAGCAACGATTATAAAAAAGATTCGATGAGCCTGGTGAAAGTTTCGGCTTTGTTTTATCCAACCATGTTGCTTTTAATTGGTTTAAGCACAATCTTAACGATCTATATTGGTGGCATCCAGGTGATGAATGGAAGTATTACAGCGGGTAATATTGCAGAATTCATCATATATATTAATCAACTCACGTTTCCGGTAACCATGTTGGGATGGGTAACCTCGCTCATTCAGCGTGCAGCTGCATCGCAAAAACGAATTAACGAATTTCTTGATATCCAATCTGATATTCAATCTGACAATTTAGAAAGCACAGCGGTAGTTGGCAACCTGAGCTTTAACAATGTGAGCTTCACTTATCCTGATACTGGTATTGAAGCATTGAAAAACCTGAATTTTGAAATTAAACAAGGTGAGTTTGTTGCCATTATAGGCAAAACAGGCTCTGGAAAATCTACATTGGCTAACCTGATCATGCGGATGTACGATGTTGGCGAGGGGGCAATTTCTATTGATGGAAAAGATCTAAAATCGCTCAATCTCAAAGATTACCGCAGCCAGATTGGTTTTGTGCCTCAGGAAGTCTTTCTTTTCTCTGACACCATTAAGAACAATATTGCCTTTGGTTTAGATGAAGTTACAGATGAAGAAGTACATGATGCTGCCAAAAATGCATCCGTATACCATAACATTATTGATTTCGAAGATCAGTTTGAAACTATGCTTGGTGAGCGTGGAATTACACTGTCAGGCGGGCAAAAACAGCGTGTCTCCATTGCCAGGGCTTTGATCAAATCGCCTAAAATTTTAATATTCGACGATTGTTTGTCGGCTGTTGATACCAGAACAGAAGAAGAAATTCTACAAAACCTAGGCAAAATAATGGCAGGTAAAACCAGTATTTTGATTGCACATCGAATTTCTACAATCAAAAACGCAGATAAAATCTTAGTGTTAGACGATGGCAAAATCATCGAACAAGGCACACACAGTGAATTACTTAGCCTAAATGGAAGTTATAAAGAACTTTATAACAACCAACTTTTAGAGGAAGAAACGCGAAGTATTTAAATTGTATTAAATTGTATTTTGAACTTTAAATATTTGCTTTATATTTACCGAAACCAAAAACCAACATTAATACCAACCATGGGAGAATTCGACAACAAGGAAAGAGAAGAAGTTTTTTCAAAGAAAGTAAGAGCAGGCAAGAGAACTTATTTCTTCGACGTGAAGGCTACTCGCTCAGGTGATTATTATTTAACAGTTACTGAGAGCAAGAAAAGATTAGAAGACGG
>Ga0308159_1000443_pt1 | contig 96231 bp, 84 predicted proteins | sample PhyCR1_FD_201040 | JGI IMG/M metagenome (GOLD analysis project Ga0308159, IMG submission 201040) | Phyllosphere microbial communities from UC Gill Tract Community Farm, Albany, California, United States - DLSLC.R1 | ecosystem: Host-associated > Plants > Phyllosphere > Unclassified | place: USA...
TTCGGATGCCGAAGGGCGGCTCGCTCAAGCGTGCGGGTAGATGGCTAGATCGGGTCAGCAATGGCTCGGCGAGAGGAATGATTGCCCGTCGGACTCACGTTCGACGTACAGAATCCGGCCTATAGATCCGCTTTGCACACCCGATTTTCTCTTGAATTTTCAACTGCTTGTAAGCGGTTGCTGCGACACGTCCCTCCCAAACGTAATAACGGTGACAAATTCGTGACCGCCCCAAGCTTGATCAAACACTTTGAGTTCAATTTGTAACCCTCTGATTTGTTAGGGGGTTTTGATTTTGCCCACTTTGTAAACATGCTCTAAGTCCTTGTTGTGATTGAAAAAAGTGCAACCGTAGCTTGACCCGCTATTCCCGATCCCGTAGAGTGGGAAAAAGTAGGATTTAGTGCAATTAAGTGGGGTGCGTGGGGTGTTTCAAGGAAGCAGCGCGTTAACGCTGGATGCCAAGGGGCGGATTTCGATTCCGACCCGGCACCGCGACGCCCTCGTTTCCCAGGCCGAAGGCCGTTTGACCCTTACTCGTCACCCCGACGGCTGTTTGCTGGTGTATCCGCGGCATGAGTGGGAAAAGAAGCGCGAGCAGATCGCCGCTTTTCCGATGACGGCGCGTGCGCTGCAGCGCCTGCTGCTCGGTAATGCACAGGATGTTGAACTGGATGGATCCGGTCGCGTGCTGATTGCGCCCGAATTGCGCAGTGCCGCGAACATGAACCGGGAAGCGATGCTGCTCGGTATGGGTTCGCACTTTGAACTATGGGATGCCGCAACTTTGGCCGCGCGTGAAGCGGAAGATTTGGCCAAGGGAATGCCGGACGTGTTGAATCAGTTTTCCTTCTGATGTCGGTTATGGGTTTTGAACATCGGCCGGTGCTGCTGGCGCCGACGGTAGATGCGTTGTTGGTGCCTGATTTCGGCCAACGCGGTCACCGTCTGAGCGACGAAGAACGCGAAGCGGAGCACGAGCGCCGCCGCAGGGGCGTCTTCGTGGACGGCACATTCGGCCGGGGTGGACACACGCGCGAATTGTTGTCGCGTCTGGCTTCGACCGCGCGCGTGGTCGTGTTTGATAAGGACCCGCAGGCGATTGCCGTGGCGCGCGATCTGGCAGCGAACGACACCCGCGTCACCGTGGTTCACGATGGATTTTCGAGCATGCCCGAGGCGCTGGCCGAACACGGGATTACCCAGATCGACGGCGTCATGCTGGATCTGGGGATCTCTTCGCCGCAAATCGACGATGCCGAACGAGGTTTTTCTTTCATGCGCGAGGGTCCGCTGGACATGCGCATGGATACGACGCGCGGCCCTACGGCGGCGCAGTGGCTGGCGGATGCCAGTATTGATGAGATGCGGGAGGTCATAGCGACTTATGGCGAAGAACGGTTTGCTTTTCAGATTGCAAAAACGATTGCAGCTCGCCGCGCAGCAGGGCCGCTGCGCACCACGCTCGACCTTGCCGAGCTCGTCGCCGGCACCGTCCGCACGCGCGAAAAGGGCCAACATCCGGCCACACGCACCTTTCAGGCTTTACGGATTTACCTCAATCGCGAGCTCGAGGAGCTGTCTAGCGCCCTCGCGTCAGCGCTGACGCTACTGGCGCCTGCCGGACGATTGGCCGTGATCAGCTTTCATTCGCTTGAAGATCGCATGGTCAAGCAATGCATCGCTGCGGCTGCGCGCCCAGGTGAAGCCATGGCACGTTTGCCGATCCGTGAAAGTGAAATGCCCCAGCCGCTGTATCGGTCGCTGGGGCGTGTGCTTGCCGACGACGAAGAAGTGTCCGGCAACGCGCGTTCGCGTTCCGCTGTGCTGCGTGTGGCCGAGCGTACCGATACGCCCCTGGATGCCGCCGGTGCCGCGCCCTTCGTGGGATCCGGCAGCCTGCCGAGCGAACAACGCGCGGCTGCCCCCGGTCGCGGCCGTCGCAAAGGAGCGCACTGATGGGCCGCGCCAGCTTGATCGTCGCCACGCTCTTGATGCTGTCCGCCATCTCGCTGGTTTCGGCGCGCTATCAGTCGCGCCAACTGTTCATTGAATACGAGCGCGCCCAGTCGCAGGCGCGCGAACTTGAAATCGAGTGGCGCCGCATGCAGGTCGCGCGCGCCGAATTCGCCCGCAATACGCGGGTCGACCAGGCCGCCACCGGCGAGTTGGGCATGATGCCCATCGCGCCCGAGCGCACGATTTATCTTCAAGCGACGGCGCAAACGCCTTCGTCAGCACAAACCGGGGGTGCACGATGAAGCGCGTGCCGTTCTTCGATAATCCCGTGCTGCGCGGCCAATTGCCGACCTGGCGTGCGCGCCTGGTGTTGATCCTGTTGTTTCTCGGGTTCACCACCCTGATCGGGCGGGCGTTGTTCCTGCAGGGCCTGTCGACCGAATTCCTGCAGCAGCAGGGCGAGCGTCGCTACGAGCGCACGTTATCGCTGGCCGCCACGCGCGGCAAGATTCTCGACCGTAACGGCGGTGTGCTTGCCTCGAGCGTGCCGGCGCGCGCCATCTGGGCCATCCCCGAAGATGTGAAGCCCGCGACGCCCGAGCAACTCGAGTCGCTGGCCAAGCTGATCGAGATGCCCGCGCGCGATCTGCGTGCGCGTTTGTCGGATGAAGACAAGAACTTCGTTTACCTGAAGCGTCAGGTGGCGATGGAAGTGGCCGAACAGATCAAGCATCTGGGCGTACCGGGCGTGCATCAGCAGCCGGAAACGCGCCGTCTTTATCCCGATGGCGAAGTAATGGCCCACGTGGTCGGCTTCAACAGCGTTGAAGATAAAGGTCAGGAAGGGGTCGAGCTGGCCTTCAATAATCTGTTGTCCGGCACGCCGGGCAGCCGCCGTGTGATCAAGGATCGCCTGGGTCGCGTGATCGAGGACGTGCAAGCCGTGGTGCCACCTGTCGATGGCAAGGATTTGCGTCTGTCGATCGATACGCGCTTGCAGTTTCTGGTATCCAAAGCATTGATGGATGCGATGGAAGAGCGCGGCGCGCGTGCTGCGGCCGCCGTGGTGCTCGACGTGCGTACGGGCGAGATTCTGGCGTTGGCGAATGTGCCCACGTTCGATCCCAACAATCGCGAAACGCTGAAAAGCTCCAATCTGCGCAACACCGCCATTACCGATACGTTCGAGCCGGGCTCGATCATGAAGCCGTTCACCGCCGCATTGGCGCTGGATCTGGGCCGCATCACGACGTCGACGATGTTCGAGACCGGCAACGGCAAGTTCCGTTATCAAGGCAGCACCATCAGCGACGTGAGCCGCAACGGCACGATCGCCGTGGCCGACGTGCTGCGCCGTTCGAGCAACATCGGGATGACGATGATTTCGGAGCGGCTCGAGCCGCGCGAGATGTGGGATCGCTTCACGGAACTCGGTTTGGGGCAGGCGCCGCAATTGGGTTTCCCCGGTGCCGCACCCGGTCGCTTGCGTCCGTGGGAACGCTGGCGCCTGATCGAGAAGGCAACGATGGCGTACGGCTACGGCCTGTCGGTCTCGTTGCTGCAGATGGCGCGCGCCTATACCGTGTTTGCGCGCGAAGGCGATATGGTGTCGTTGACGCTGGTCAAGCGTGAGAGCGAGCCCACCAGCGTCAAAGTCTATCCGCCCAAGATTGCGAAAATGGTTCGTGGCATGCTCGAGGCGGCCGCCGGTCCCGACGGCGCGAAAGCGGCGCAAGTGCAGGGCTACCGTGTGGCCGGCAAGAGCGGTACCGCGCGCAAGATCGTAGATGGCAAGTACAGCACGAGCCGCTATCGCAGCTCGTTCGTGGGTTTTGCGCCGGTGTCGGATCCGCAGATCGTCGTGGCCGTGACCATCGATGAACCGAGCAAAGGCGCCTACTACGGCGGTGCGGTCGCCGCGCCGGTATTCGCCCGGATCGTGGGCGGCAGCTTGCGCCTGATGGGTGTGCAACCCGATGCGCCGTTCGAGTCGACGATTGTGGCCGGCATGCAGGAGCCGCGCCGGTGAGCGCCCCGATGGCCGCCGATCCGAATGCGATGGCGCCGGCAGGCGCCATCATGAAATGGTTGCGCACGCATGTGGCGGCCACTGCGGACTTGCGTCTGGATTCGCGCGCCGTGCAGGCGGGCGACGTGTTCTTTGCTTGCCAGGGCGGCACCCAAGCCGGCCGCAGCTTTATCGCCGACGCGTTGACGCGCGGCGCGGCCGCTGTCGTGGTCGAGATCGAGGGCGGTGACATCGCCGACCAGACCGACGCCGAGGGTGTGCCCCACTTGGCCGTGCCTGGCCTGCGCGCCGCGCTGGGCGCACTGGGCGACGCCTGGTATGGCCAGCCGTCTGCCGCGATCTCGGTGATTGCCGTCACGGGCACGAACGGTAAAACGTCGACTGCGCACTGGGTGGCCCAGTCGCTCAATCACGTCGGCAAGCCTTGCGGCATCATGGGTACGCTGGGCACGACCTTGCCGGACGGCACGCAATTGGCCGGCGAGCTCACCACACCCGACGTGCTGTCGATGCACCGTCTGCTCGCCACGTTGCGCGCAGCGGGCGCCGAAGCGGTTGCGCTCGAGGCGTCCTCGATCGGCATGGTGCAAGGCCGTCTGGATGGCGTGCGAGTGGGTATTGCGGCGTTTACCAATCTCACGCGCGACCATCTCGATTACCACGGCGACATGGCCGCGTACGAACGCGCCAAAGCGTTGTTGTTTGCACTGCCGGGCGTCTCCGCCGCCGTCGTGAATCTGGACGACGAAGCCGGCCGCCGTCTTGCCGATACGTTGTCTGCGGACATCGTCCTGGGTTTTGGCGCCGCGCCCGAATACGCCGACCGTGCCACGATCGCGGCGCGCGAGGTGCAGGCCACCGCGCAAGGTCAGGTGTTCACCCTGGTGGGACCCGGCGGCGAAGCGCAGATCGTGACGCCGCTGCTGGGTGCGCACAATGTGTCGAATCTGTTGTTGGTCGCGGGTGTATTGACGCGTCTTGGCTGGCCGTTGGCGGCGATCGCGCGCGCCATCGCCAGTGTCGAGCCCGTGGATGGCCGCCTGCAAACGGTGGCGGTGCCGGCGGGTGCGGTCCGTGGACCGTTGATTGTGGTCGATTATGCCCACACGCCGGATGCCCTGGCACGCGCGTTGATCGCGTTGCGCCCGGTGGCCGAAGCGCGCGGCGGGCGTCTGATCTGCGTCTTCGGTTGCGGTGGCGATCGCGATCCGGGCAAGCGTCCGGAGATGGGCGCTGTGGCACAGCGTCATGCCGATGGCGTGACGGTGACGAGCGACAACCCGCGCAGCGAATCGCCGGATGCCATCATGGCGCAGATCGTGGCCGGCATGGTGGCCGCGGACGTGCAACACCGCGTTGTGGCCGATCGTGCGGTCGCCATCATGACCAGCGTCTGGCACGCGATGAATGAAGACGTGGTGCTGCTCGCGGGCAAGGGCCATGAAACCTATCAGGAAGCCGAGGGGCGCAAGACGCCGTTCGACGATCGCGAATGGGCCCGCCTGGCGCTGCTGCTGCCGGCGGTGCGCGGGGTGTCGACCGATACCCGCCGCATCGGCGAAAACGAATTGTTCGTGGCGCTGACCGGGCCGTCGTTCGACGGTCATGATTATTTGTCGGTCGCGCAAGATGCCGGCGCCTGCGCGGCAGTGGTGGCCGAACGTCGGGCCGATTGCACGCTGCAACAGATCGTGGTCGGTCCCACAGGGCCGGCACTGATGCGCATGGGCCGCGCCTGGCGCGAGCGCTACGATCTGCCGGTGATCACGGTGAGCGGCAGCAATGGCAAGACGACCACCAAGGAAATGATTGCTGCGATCCTGGCCAGTTGGCTGGGTGAGGACAATCGCCTGGCCACGGCCGGCAACTTCAATAACGATATCGGTGTGCCGTTGACGCTGTTGCGCCTGACGGATCGGCATCGTGCCGCCGTGATCGAGCTGGGGATGAATCATCCCGGCGAGATGGCGGCGCTGGCCGACATGGCGCAAGCGCAGGTGGCCGTGATGACCAACGCGCAGCGCGAACATCAGGAATTCATGCATTCGGTGCAAGCCGTTGCACGTGAGAACGGCGAGGCCTTTGCCGCCTTGCCGGCCGATGGCGTTGCCGTCTATCCCGGCGACGACGCCCATGCAGGTGTATGGGCCGAGATCGTGGGTACGCGCCGGCACATCACGTTCGGACTGCGCGGCGATGTGGCCGTGCGTGCCGAAGCCATTCATGCCGAAGACGTCGCCACCCGTTTTCGCCTCGTGACGCCTGCCGGTAGCGCCGATCTGCGGTTGCCGGTGCCGGGTGCCCACAACCTGCGCAATGCGCTGGCGGCGGCTGCGGCAGGTCAGGCGGCAGGTGCGCCGTTGTCGGCCATCGTGGTCGCCCTCGAGAACTTCAGCGCCGTTGCCGGCCGCATGCAAAAGCGCCAGATGGATGACGGTTCGCTTTTGATCGACGACAGCTATAACGCCAATCCGGATTCGGTGCGGGCCGCGATCGATGTGCTGGCTCATTTGCCGCAACCGCGTGTACTGGTGTTGGGCGACATGGGCGAAGTGGGCGACAACGGTCCTGAAATGCATCGCGAAGTGGGCGCATATGCCCGCGAACAGGGCATCGATGCACTCTACACCTTGGGCCAGGCCACACCGGCCTCGGTGGAAGCATTCGGGCAAGCCGGCCGGGCATGCGCCGATGTGGCAGAAATTTTGGATGCGTTGCGTGTCGTCAAGGCCCGTAGCGTATTGGTCAAAGGGTCGCGCTTCATGCGCATGGAACGGGTAGTGATGGGTCTTTCGGATAAGAACAACAATTCGGCCGCGCCGCGGGGAGATACGCATGCTGCTTGAAATCGCCCGATTGCTGTCCGACGACTTCCGCAGCTTCGCGGTGTTCGAATACATCACGTTGCGCGCGGTGTTCGCATGCGCCACGGCCTTGTTGCTTGGGCTGATCGCCGGCCCCCATGTGATCCGCAAACTCACCGAATTGAAGATCGGCCAGGCCGTGCGTGCCTACGGCCCCGAAACGCATCTGGTCAAGACAGGCACGCCCACGATGGGTGGCGCGCTGATCCTGATCTCGATCGGTTTCAGCACCATTCTGTGGGCCGACTGGAGCAATCGCTTCGTCTGGGTCGTACTGCTGGTCACCTTCGGTTTTGGTGGCATCGGCTGGATGGATGATTACCGCAAGGTGGTGTATCGCGATCCGGAAGGGATGCCCGCACGCAAGAAGTTCTTCTGGCAGGCCACCATCGGCCTGGTGGCGGCGGTTTATCTGGCGTTTGCCGTGTCGGCGCCAGCCAACACCGAACTTTGGCCCTTGTTTCGCGACTGGGTGATGAGCGGCTTCACCATGCCGTTACCGACGCGTGCCGACTTGATCGTGCCGTTCTTCAAGACGGTCAGCTATCCGCTGGGCGTGTTCGGTTTCGTGGCCTTGACCTGGGTCGTGATTGTGGGCACCAGCAACGCCGTCAACCTTACCGATGGCCTCGATGGTTTGGCGATCATGCCCACGGTCATGGTGGGGACGGCACTGGGCATCTTCGCCTATGTGGTGGGCCGCGCCGACTATTCGAAATACCTGCTGTTTCCATACATCCCGGGCGCCTCCGAGTTGATCGTGCTGTGCGCGGCGCTGGCCGGCGCGGGCCTGGCGTTTCTCTGGTTCAACGCCTATCCGGCGCAAGTGTTCATGGGCGACGTCGGGGCGCTCGCCCTGGGTGGCGCGTTGGGCACGATCGCCGTGATCGCGCGCCAGGAAATCGTGCTTTTCATCATGGGCGGCGTGTTCGTCGTCGAGACGTTGTCAGTGATGATCCAGGTGACGTGGTTCAAATACACCAAGCGCCGTTACGGCCAGGGGCGCCGGATTTTCCGCATGGCGCCGCTGCATCACCATTTTGAAGTGGGCGGCTGGAAGGAAACCCAGGTCGTCGTGCGCTTCTGGATCATCAGCATGATGCTGGTGCTGATCGGTCTTTCCACATTGAAACTGCGATGAACGATACGGCTGTCACCCACGTTGCTGCCCCGCACGCCTTGATCCTCGGATTGGGCGAGACCGGTGTGGCCGCTGCGCGCTGGTGCGTGCGCGAAGGCGTGCGCGTGACAGTGGCCGATACGCGTGCGCAGCCCGCCGGTGTCGACGCCATTCGCGCGTTGCCCGGCGCTGAAGCCGTGACGTTTGCATTGGGTGCGTCGCCTTTCGATACGTCTTTGCTTGCCGGTGTGACGCAAGTCGTATTGAGCCCGGGCCTGGCGCCGACCGCGCCGGAAGTCGCGTCGATTCTGGCGCAGGCCAAGGTCGAGGGCATCGAAGTCGTCGGCGAAATCGAGCTCTTTGCGCGCGCATTGGCGCAATTGGCCGAGCAGCAGGAATATCGGCCACGCGTGCTTGCCGTCACCGGCACGAACGGCAAAACCACCGTCACGGCGTTGACGCGCCAGATGGTGGAAGCGGGCGGGCTGCGGGCGCGCGCTGCGGGCAACATCAGCCCGGCCGCGCTGAGCGCCTTGATCGACGCGCTGGATGAAAACGATTTGCCCGCCGTCTGGGTGATCGAGCTGTCGAGCTTCCAGCTGGAAACGACGACCAGCCTCGTGGCCGATGCTGCGGTTGTGCTCAACGTGACCCAGGATCATCTCGACTGGCATGGCGACATGGCTGCCTACACGCGCGCCAAAGCCCGGATTTTCACGCAAGCTAAAGTCGCCATTGTCAATCGCGACGACGCGGCCGTGATGGGTATGGTGGCGGATGCCGCAGCGCTGAACGTACGCAGTTTCGGCCGCGATCTGCCGCCGCTCGTGGGTGACTTAGGTCTCGAAACGGGCAATGGTGTGGCTTGGCTGGTCGCCGCCGAAAGTACTGAATTCGATGACATGCCGGCACCTGTGCGCCGCAAGAAGAATGCACCGCCACCGGTGCGCGCCGCAGGCCGCGTGTCGCGGCTGATGCCGGTCGATGCCATGCCGCTGCGCGGGTTGCACAACGCCACCAACGTGCTTGCGGCGCTGGCGTTGGGCCGTGCGCTGGATATCGGCTGGGGCCCCATGCTGCGCGCGGTGCGCGAGTATGCCGGCGAGCCGCATCGCGCCCAGTTCGTGCGCACGATCCAGGGTGTGGATTTCATCAATGACAGCAAGGGCACCAACGTGGGTGCAACGGTCGCGGCGCTGGAAGGCCTGGGTCAACAGGTCGTGTTGATCGCCGGCGGTCTGGGCAAAGGCCAGGACTTTTCGCCGCTCGAACCGGTGGTGGCGCAACACGCGCGCGCGGTGGTGCTGATTGGAGAGGACGCCCGCTTGATCGGCGACGTGCTCGCGTCCACGGGCGTGCCGCTGGTGTATGCCGACACGCTGGATGCTGCCGTGACGGCGGCGATGGCGGCGGCGCAAGCCGGCGACGCGGTATTGCTGTCGCCGGCCTGCGCAAGCATGGATATGTTTCGCAACTATCCGCATCGCGGCCAATCGTTTATCGACGCCGTGAGCGCGTTGGCGCTGGATCACGGAGAGATCGCATGAGTCTGTTCACCGAACTCACGGGCAGTCTCAATGCCGTGCGGCCTGGCCGCACGAAGATGCGCAACTACGATCTGGCGCTGGTGCTGGCCGTCTCGACCCTGCTGCTGCTGGGTGCGCTGATGGTGTACTCGGCCTCGATCGGCCTGGCCGACGGTCCGCGCTACGCGTCCTACGGCAAATACTATTTCGTGATCCGCCACGGCGCCTTTCTGGCGATCGGTCTGGTGGGCGCAGCCGTGTGCTACACGATCCCGACGCGCGTGTGGCAGCGTTGCGCGATTCCGCTGTTTGCGTTTGCGATGTTTCTTCTGGCCGCCGTGCTCGTGCCCGGTATCGGACGCGAAGTAAACGGTGCGCACCGCTGGATTCCGCTCGGTCCGCTGAACTTCCAGCCCTCGGAGTTGATGAAGCTCGCCGCATTGCTTTACGCCGCCGATTACACGGTGCGCAAACAAGAGCACATGCAGAATTTTGCGCGCGGCTTTTTGCCCATGGCGTTCGCGCTGTGCGCGGTCGGCATGCTGCTGTTGCTCGAGCCCGACCTGGGTGCCTTCATGGTGATCGTGGCGATCGCCATCGGCATCATTTTCATCGGCGGCATCAACGGCGCGTACTTCAGCGCGTTGCTGGGCATGATGCTGACCACCTTCTTCGTGCTGATCTGGATTTCGCCGTGGCGCCGGGCGCGCTTGTTCGCTTACCTGGATCCGTGGAACGACGCCAATGCCTATGGAAGCGCCTATCAGTTGTCGCATTCACTGATTGCACTGGGCCGCGGCGAGTGGTTCGGCGTGGGCCTGGGCGCGAGTGTGGAAAAGTTGCATTACCTGCCCGAGGCGCATACCGACTTCCTGATGGCGGTGGTGGGTGAAGAGCTCGGCTTCGTCGGCGTGTTTGCGGTGGTGACGTTGTTTGCCATCGTGGTGTCGCGCGGCTTTGAGATCGGTCGCCAGGCGATCGCCATGGAGCGCACGTTCAGCGGCCTGGTCGCCAACGGCGTGGCGATGTGGTTCGGCGTACAGGCCTTCATCAACATGGGTGTGTGCCTGGGCCTGTTGCCCACCAAGGGTTTGACGTTGCCGCTGATGAGCTACGGCGGTTCGGGCATCGTGATGAACCTGTGCGCGCTGGCCGTGTTGCTGCGTGTGGATTACGAAAATCGTGTGCTGATGCGTGGAGGCCGCGTATGACCGGCCGCACGATCATGATCATGGCGGGCGGCACTGGCGGGCACATCATGCCTGGGCTGGCCGTGGCCGAAGTATTGGCCGCGCGCGGCTGGCGGGTGCTGTGGCTGGGCAACCCCGATCGCATGGAAGGCCGTCTGGTGCCGGCGCGCGGGCTGCCGCTGATTCCGCTGCGCTTTGCCGGCTTGCGCGGCAAGGGCGCGGCTGCGTTGTTGAAGTTGCCGTTCCTGCTGTCGCGCGCCTGCCTGCAGGCTTGGCGCCGGTTGGGCGAGCATGCGCCCGATGTGGTGCTGGGCATGGGCGGTTACGTCGCATTTCCGGGTGGTGCCATGGCGCGCCTGCGCGGGATTCCGCTGGTGGTGCACGAACAGAACGCGATTGCCGGTACGGCCAATCGGGCACTGGCACGCATCGCGGGCAATGTGTTGACGGGTTTCCCGAACGCGTTGCCCGGCGCGCGCCATCTGGGCAATCCCGTGCGTGCCGACGTGCGCGCCCTGCCGTCGCCGGCCGAACGCTACGCAACGCGCACCGGTGCGCTGCGCGTGCTGGTCGTGGGCGGTAGCCTCGGGGCCAAGGCGCTCAATACACTGGTGCCGCAAGCGATGGCCTTGTTGCCGTCCGACGCGCGACCGACGATCGTGCACCAGGCGGGCGAAAAGCATATCGACGCCTTGCGTGCGCGCTATGCGCAAGCCGGTGTGGCTGCCGAATGCCGTGCGTTCATCGACGATATGGCCGCCGAACTGGGCGCTGCCGATCTGGTGATCTGCCGAGCCGGCGCCATGACCGTCGCCGAAATCGCCGCAGCGGGCGTGGCCGCACTCTTTGTGCCGCTGCCGCATGCCATCGACGATCACCAGACCGCCAATGCGCGCTATCTGGCGGATCACGACGCGGCGTGGTTGTTCAAGCAATCGACGCTCGATCCTACGGCGCTCGCGGATGTGCTCCGCGGGATGCGCCGTTCCGAATTACTCGCCGTCGCCGAGCGTGCGCGCCATTACGCGCGCCCCGACGCGGCCACCGATATCGCCGACGTGTGCGAGCACGCCGCGGGCAAAGTGTCATGAAGCATCGCATCCAACACATTCATTTCGTCGGCATCGGCGGATCGGGCATGAGCGGCATCGCCGAAGTGCTGCTCAATCTCGGCTATGCCATCAGCGGGTCGGACCTGAACGCATCGGCCGTGACGCGTCATCTGGCCGAGCGTGGCGCGCAAGTGCACATCGGGCACGATGCAGCCAATGTGAAAGGCGCCGACGCCATCGTGACGTCGACGGCCGTGGCCGGCGACAACCCCGAAGTGATCGCCGCGCGTGCGGCGCGCATTCCTGTTGTGCCGCGCGCGATCATGCTGGCCGAATTGATGCGTTTGAAGCGCGGCATTGCCGTGGCGGGTACGCACGGCAAAACCACGACCACCAGCCTGATCGCCAGCATTCTTGCCGGCGGCGGCCTGGACCCCACGTTCGTGATCGGCGGCCGCCTGAATTCGGCCGGCGCCAATGCGCGCCTGGGGCAGGGCGATTACATCGTGGTCGAAGCCGACGAGTCGGACGCCTCCTTCCTGAATCTGCTGCCGGTGATGGCCGTCGTGACCAATATCGACGCCGATCACATGGATACCTACGGCCATGACGTGGCGCGCTTGAAGAGTGCGTTCATCGAATTCACACAGAAGCTGCCGTTCTACGGCAGCGCCGTGCTGTGCCTGGACGACGCGAACGTGCGCGAAATCATGCCGTTCGTGTCGCGTCCCATCACGACTTATGGCTTGACGCCCGACGCGCAGATCTACGGCCACGATGTGGTGGCGCACGGCACCACCATGCGTTTCAAGGTCGATCGCCGCGATCGCGACGTCGTGCTGCCGCCGCTGGATGTGGAGCTGGCTTTGCCGGGTCTGCACAACGTGCGCAACGCCCTTGCCGCGATTGCCGTGGCTTCCGAGCTGGGTGTGGCCGATGAGGCGATTTGCCAGGCACTGGCCTCGTTCAATGGCGTGGGCCGACGCTTCACGCAAGTAGGGGACTTTGCGGTGCCCGCACGCCAAGGCGGCGGCACGTACACCGTGATCGACGACTACGGTCATCACCCGGTCGAGATGGCGGCAACCCTGGCGGCTGCACGGGGCGCATGGCCCGAGCGGCGTGTGGTGCTGGCGTTCCAGCCGCATCGCTATACCCGCACGCGGGACTGCTTCGAAGATTTCGTGCGCGTGCTCAGTTCGGCCGACGCGGTGCTGTTGACCGAGGTGTATGCCGCTGGCGAAACGCCGCTGGTCGCCGCCGACGGCCGGGCCCTGGCGCGCGCGGTGCGCGTGGCCGGCAAGATCGAGCCGGTGTTCGTGAATGAAGTGAATGAACTGCCGGCCGCATTGGACGATTTTGTGCGCGACGGCGATGTGGTGATTTTCATGGGGGCGGGTTCGATCAGCCGCATCCCGGCGCAACTTGGAGAACGGGCATGACAGTCGATTTCGGCAAAGTCGGCGTGTTGTATGGCGGTCGTTCGGCCGAACGTGAGGTCTCGCTGATGTCGGGCACCGGCGTGCATGAAGCGCTGCTGAGCAAGGGCGTGGATGCGCACCTGTTCGATACCGGCGTGAAAAGCCTGGCCGACCTGGCTGCGGCCGGATTCGATCGCGTCTTCATCGCTTTGCATGGCCGTTACGGCGAAGACGGCACGCTGCAAGGCGCGCTCGAATTGCTTGAAATTCCCTATACGGGCAGCGGTCCCACGGCTTCGGCCGTGGCGATGGATAAAGTGCTGACCAAGCGTGTGTGGTTGCAGGTCGGCTTGCCTACGCCGGCGTTCGAATCGCTGGACGAGACGAGCGAATTGCGCACGGTGCCGGACCGCCTTGGATTGCCGCTGATTCTGAAGCCGCCGCATGAAGGCTCGACGGTCGGCATCACCAAGGTGGTGGGCTATTCCGACATGAAGACGGCTTACGCCGAGGCCGCGCGGTTCGATAGCGTGGTGCTGGCCGAACAATTCGTGCTGGGCCGCGAGATGACGATTCCGGTGCTCGGCACAGGACGCGATGCGCGCGCGCTGCCGGTGATCGAAATCGTGGCGCCGGACGGCAACTACGACTACGAGCACAAGTATTTTTCGGACGAGACGCGCTACGACTGCCCGGCCGAGTTACCGGCTGCGTTGGCCGAATCGATGCAGCAGATTGCCGTGGAAGCGTATCGCGCGCTGGATTGCGCGGGATGGGGTCGTGCCGACTTCATCCTCGATCGCGACAACCGGCCGTGGTTGCTTGAAATGAATACGTCGCCCGGGATGACGAGCCACTCGCTCGTGCCGATGGCGGCACGAGCGGTCGGGATGAGTTATGCCGACCTGTGTTTGTCTATCTTGTCCGAAGCTGCGCTGAAAGTGCGTAGCCCGGCGCGGATCGCGTAAGGTCAGGATGCTCTGTGTGGAACGACGCTCGCACCATCAACCGTATCGCCAACACGCTCGCCGTGCTGGCGGTGCTGGCCATGCTCGCCGCGGGCTTGGCCTGGGTCGCGCAGCGCCCGTATTTTTCGCTGACGGCGATCGAGCTGGAGCCCGTACCGGACAGCAGCTTGAAGTATGTGTCGCCGGGTGCCGTGCGCGCGGCGATCGCCGGGCAGGTGAAGGGCAATTTCTTCACGATCAATCTGGACGAGACGCGCGCCCTGTTCGAGTCGGTGCCCTGGGTGCGGCATGCCACGGTGCGGCGTATCTGGCCGAACATCCTGCGCGTGCGCATCGAGGAACAGCAGCCGCTGGCGCTGTGGAACGAAAACGAAATGATCAACACCTGGGGCGAGTCGTTTACGGCGAACACCGGGGAGCTGGACGACGAATCGGACTTGCCGCACTTCGCCGGGCCCGATGGCACGGAGTCGTTGGTGGTGCAGCGGTACGCCGAACTGGCACGTTGGTTTGCGCCGCTCGATCTGCAGGTGCGCGAGCTGGATCTGAGCGCGCGTTATGCGTGGCGCGCAACGCTGAACAACGGCATGGTGCTGGACCTCGGACGCGATCCGGGCGCCGATGCACCGGACCCGCACGGGCTGCCCGGCGCGTTGCCTTTCGGTGCGCGCATCGAACGATTCGTACAATTTTGGCCGCAAGTCACGAACAAGCTCGACGGACGGGTTGTAACGCAGGCAGACTTGCGTTATCCCAACGGATTTGCACTGACGCTTGCGCCATTGCCGCCGCCCGAACCCAAGACCAAACCCACTCATTCTCCGCAGAAGAAACGATAACGCCATGACCCGTGACATCAAAGACCTGATCGTTGCCCTGGACATCGGAACCAGCAAGGTTGTGGCCGTCGTCGCCGAAATCCTGCCGGAAGGCCGATTCGAGGTGCTCGGCCTGGGCCAGCACGAATCGCGCGGCATGCGCAAAGGCGTGGTCGTCAATATCGAGACCACGGTCAACTCCATCCAGCGCGCGCTCGAAGAAGCCGAGCTGATGGCCGATTGCAAGATTCGCGATGTCTACACCGGCATCGCCGGCAGTCACATCCGCAGCTTTAATTCCAGCGGCATGGTGGCCGTTAAAGACAAGGAAGTGACCGCGACCGATGTGGCGCGCGTGATCGAAACCGCGAAGGCGGTGAACATCCCGACCGATCAACAAGTGCTGCACGTGTTGACGCAGGAATTCATCGTCGACGGCCAGGAAGATATTCGTGAACCGATCGGCATGAGCGGCTTGCGTCTTGAAGTGCGCGTGCATATCGTGACGGGTGCGGTCAGCGCCGCGCAAAACATCGTCAAGTGCGTGCGCCGTTGCGGATTGGAAGTGCAGGATTTGATTCTGCAGCCGCTGGCCTCGAGCCTGGCTTGCCTTACCGCCGATGAAAAAGAACTCGGCGTGGTGCTGGTCGATATCGGCGGCGGCACGACCGACGTTGCGATCTACACCGGCGGCGCCATTCGTCATACCGCCGTGTTGCCGATCGCCGGCGACCAGATTACCAACGACATCGCCGCGATGCTGCGCACGCCGACGCCCGATGCCGAGGAAATCAAGTTGCGTCACGGTGTGGCCAAGCAAGTGCTGGCGAGCCCGGAGGATGCAGTGGATGTGCCGGGCCTGGGCGATCGCGGTCCGCGTCTGGTGAAGCGCCAGGCGCTGGGCGCCGTGATCGAGCCGCGTGTCGAGGAATTGTTTTCGCTGGTGCAGCAGGTCGTGCGCGAGTCGGGTTACGAAGACCTGCTGGCGTCCGGCGTGGTGCTCACCGGCGGTACGGCGCAGATGCCCGGCATCGTGGAGCTGGCCGAGGATGTGTTCTTGAAGCCGGTCCGCGTCGCGGTGCCGGAATATGAAGGCAGTTTGTCGGACGTGATGCGCAATCCGCGCTTCTCGACCGTGATGGGATTGTTGGCCGAGGCACGGATGCAACGTGTCCGCGGCCGCAAGGTCGCCGCGCAGACCGGTAATTTCAAGGGTCTGCTGGCGCGCATGAAAGAGTGGTTCATGAACTGATCCCGCACGTGCGCGGCGCGGTGTCGTCATCGCGTCGGGACGAAGCAGGTTCGGGACAGAACAAGCAGGAAATGCAGTACGGCAGAACATGAAGCACAGCAGGACAGCAACACATCAGGGCAAGCAGGACGGCAGGACCCGCAGTACAGAACACGCAGGACAAGCAGTACCGGCAGTCGCAGTAGGACGGGCGGTTCGCAGCAGAAGGCGATCCGCTGTTCGCAGCATCAGCAGTCGGCAGTAGGCAGTGGCAGTTGCAGTACGAAAGAACGCAGTACGGGGGCGCAAGCCCCGAAGCAGGATGCAGGAGAGACGTTTCAAACCCGTTGCGGGCCATCAAGAGCCGGCATCAGCTTTGAGACGATTCCAGGGATGTGGGATTTACGAAATTTTATGAATCGGACTTGAGGGAGTCATCATGATGAACTTTGAAATGTTGGACAACACAACCAAGGGCACCGTAATCAAGGTGGTCGGGGTAGGCGGCGCGGGCGGCAATGCCGTCGCGCACATGATTCGTTCGGGCGTGCAGGGCGTGGATTTCATTTGCGCCAACACCGACGCGCAAGCATTGGCGGCGACCAACGCCCCGGTGCAGATCCGTCTGGGCCGCACCGGCCTGGGCGCCGGCGCCAAGCCGGAGCAAGGTCGTGCCTCGGCCGAAACCGCGCGTGAAGAAATCCGTGCTGCGCTCAACGGCGCACACATGGTGTTCATCACGGCCGGCATGGGCGGCGGTACGGGTACGGGCGCAGGTCCGGTCGTGGCCGAAGTGGCCAAGGAACTCGGCATCCTGACCGTGGGCGTGGTCACCAAGCCGTTCACCTTCGAAGGCAACAAGCGCCTGAAGATGGCTGAAGACGGCATTGGCGAACTGGCCAAGCACGTGCATTCGCTCATCGTCGTGCTGAACGAAAACCTGTACGACCTGATGGACGAAGACGCAACGCAAGAAGATTGCTTCCGTTCGGCCGACGATATCCTGCACAACGCGTGCGCCGGTATCGCCGAAATCATCAATGTGGAAGGTAACGTCAACGTCGACTTCGAAGACGTGAAGACGATCATGGGTGAGCAAGGTCAAGCCATGATGGGTACGGCCAGCGCCAGCGGCGCCGATCGCGCCCGAGTGGCCGCCGAGCACGCCATCGCCTGCCCGCTGCTGGAAGGTATCGATCTGCACGGCGCTCGCGGCGTGCTGGTCAACATCACCGCCAGCCGCTCGCTCAAGATGCGCGAAACGCGTGAAATCATGGAAACCATCCGCGGCTACGCCTCGGACGACGCAACCGTCATCTTCGGTACCGCGTATGACGAGACGATGGGCGAAAGCCTGCGCGTCACGGTGGTGGCCACGGGTCTGGGCCGCGCCGCCGCGCAACAGCAGCAACGTCCGCAACTGGTGCAAAACACCGTCGAAATGCTCCGTACCGGCACCGACGATGCACCGATGCAGATGAACAACGGCGGCAGCGACTACCGCAATCTGGACATGCCGTCGGTGATGCGCAACCCGCGCACGCAGGCGTCGGCTCAGGTGCGCGCGCTGGAAAGTTCGGGCATGGACCACTTCGATATTCCGGCTTTCCTGCGCAAGCAGGCGGATTGATCGACGCAGTACCCGCATGACACCCTCACGCCCGGAGCCTCGCGGTTCCGGGCGGTTGGGGCGATCGTCAGCAAGATGACATCACGGTGAAACGTTTCAATTGGTTGCGCCTCGCTTGGCTTGTGCAGTGCGGCGGACTACAATGGCCAACCAGCGATGATAAACACTCTCATCTGGAGAGTGCACTTATCCAGCGCGATATCGATTTACACCACCTATGTTCCGTCAACGCAGCATCAAGAACCTCGTTCGAACGACCGGCGTAGGCGTCCATTCAGGGCGCCGGGTAGAGCTTACCCTGCGACCGGCCGAAGCGAATACCGGCATTGTCTTTCACCGTACCGATCTTCCGGAAGTGGTGGACCTGCCCGCGCGCGCCGATGGCGTGGGCGATACGCGGTTGGCCTCGGTGCTGCAGAAGGGCGACGTCCGCGTCTCGACCGTCGAGCATGTGATGTCCGCATTGGCGGGATTGGGTATCGACAACATTCACGTCGACCTGACGGGCGAAGAAGTGCCCATCATGGACGGCAGCGCCGCAACCTTCGTTTACCTGCTGCGCTCGGCCGGCATCGTGGAACAGAACGCGCCCAAGCGCTTCATCCGGGTGACCAAGCCGATCGAGTATCGCGAAGGCGAAGGCAAGCAGGAAAAATGGGCCCGTCTCGAACCCCATGACGGGTTCTCGCTGGCGTTTTCCATCGATTTTCGCCACCCGGCCATCGATTCGACGGCCAATTTCGCTGAAGTGGATTTCGCCACGCATTCCTATACCAAGGAAATCGCGCGCGCCCGCACCTTCGGTTTCGTCAACGAAGTGGAAGCATTGCGCTCGATGGGCCTGGCCCGCGGCGGCAGCCTCGATAACGCCATCGTGATGGATGAATATCGCGTGCTCAACAGCGATGGCTTGCGTTACGACGACGAATTCGTCAAACACAAGATTCTGGACGCGATCGGCGATCTGTATTTGCTCGGCAAGCCGCTCGTGGCGCGCTATGTGGCGTGCAAGTCGGGCCATTATATGAATAACCAACTGGCGCGTGCCTTGTTGGCGCAGGAAGATTCGTGGGAACTCGTGAGCTACGAGTCCGAGGCGGCCGCGCCGAAGGCGTTTCATCATGAGTGGCAATTTGCCGCTTGAGAGTGCCGCGCAATAGCTGGGCAGCGTCCCCGCTGGCGATAGTGCGGTAGGCATTAGACGCGATTTTGAGGTAAAAGAAGGACCGGTCGGCGTGGAGCCTTAGCCGGTCTTTTCATTTGGTGCCTGATGGATGCCGTGCTCGGCTGGATCCAGCAGTTGAGTAGATCTGGTGCTTGAGTCATTCGGCGCCGGAGTCGAGCCAGCAGCGCCGAAGAAGCTTTTCCTGCGCTATTTTTCGCGGTGATGGGCCAACAGCCGTGCGATGGCGTCGGCCAGTGGCCCTGGGCGAACATTGGATTGCAGCGTTTGGAACGCATCCAGTGCGGTGTTGTCCAACGGAACCGCTTCCTTGGGGGCGGGGCGCCGGTAGGCCTGCAGCAGCTGCAAGCTGGCGAGCACGCGGACTTCGACCTCGTTGACTGCCCAGCCTTTTTCGGCCAGCGCGGCTGCCATGCTCGGGCCGAGTTGCCGCAGTTTGGCAGCATGCGCGGCGCTCGGCACAGCCACGGTCAGCCGTTGATTGTCGAGCTTTGAAACTTTGCAGACGTCGGCGAGCGGTCGCGGCAACGCGGCGGCGACGGCGGTTTGAATCGCCAGATGGCGGCGTGCCGTTTCGAGCACGCCTGAGCTCTTTGTGTCATTGCCCAGCCATGCAAATGCGGTATGGTCACGCCGTTTGGGGGCGTAGCGGGGGCGATTGATGAAGACGCGTTGGCTCATGCGTAACGATTATAGGAATGCAGTGTGAAACTAACAATTGCGTGGGGCCGCGAGGGTAACGGTGGCCAGCGCGCCATCGGCGCCGGCGTCCTGGCAACGGTAGCGTGTGTGGCGATTGCCTTGGCTGGCGTCGTGGGCGCCTGGACCCAAGCCTACCTGACATCCGAGCCACCTGCCACGATTACCGTATCATCGACGGATACGCCCGAGTCTGCCCGCGCGGCAGCTGCGGCGCGCCAAAGTGTGACGTTGCTGTCCGAGCGTCTGGGCGCTTTGCAGGCGCGCATGACCGGTATCGAGACGCTGGGCCGTCGCGTGGCCGAAGCGGCTGGCGTGGAGTACACCGATCCTGCCGTGCAAGGTGGATTGGCGGGCGCACCGGCCATCGTGTCCGAAGGCGCGCCGCCCGGGGAGGGCACGTTGTCGGCCGAGGCGCTCGGGCGCGAACTGGATGAAATGCTGATCGGTCTCTCGGGTGAGACGGACCGCATGACGGTCTACGACCTGGCGCTCACGCACCGGTCGGCCGAAGTGGCGCGCTTGCCCACGACCATGCCGGTCACCGATTTCCCGTATCTGACGTCTTCATACGGCTGGCGCCAGCACCCGCTCACCGGCCGCTACACGGTGCATGAGGGGCTGGATTTCTCCGCGCCGCCCGGCACGCCGATCCTGGCCGCGGCCGGTGGTGTGGTGGTCGAATCGTCGTTTCATCCAAGCTACGGCAATATGGTCGAGATCGATCACGGTGATGGCCTGATGACGCGTTATGCCCACGCACAGGCGCTGCTGGTCAAGCGCGGCGACTTGATCGAACGTGGCCAGCTCGTGGCGCGGGTGGGGTCGACCGGGCGGTCGACCGGACCGCACCTGCACTTCGAAGTGCGGCTCGCCGGCCAGGCCCTGGACCCCAAGTTGTTCCTCGGCGCGCCGCGCAGCGCCCCGCCCCAGCTCGCTGAAGCGTCGGCCAGTGCACGCTCGCCGCGCTAAGCGGCGCGTTGCGTTAAACTGATTCGTTTCCCGGCGGGTTCGACCGCTCAACTCTTTCGCCTCAGTGTCACGCGCGACGGCCCGACAGGGCAGGTGGCGTGTGCGGCCCACAAGACGCATGGTCTCTTTTCTCAAGAAGCTTATCGGTAGCCGTAATGACCGGTTGCTGAAGCAGTATCGCAAGCAGGTCGGCAAGATCAATGGTTTGGAGCCGCAGATTTCGGCGCTCTCCGACGCCGAGCTGGCCGCAAAGACTCAAGAGTTTCGCGATCGGTACGCGCAGGGCACGTCGCTGGACGACTTGTTGCCTGAGGCGTTCGCCGTGGTTCGCGAGGGCGGCAAGCGCGTGTTCGGCATGCGTCACTTCGACTCGCAGATGCTGGGCGGTATCGCGCTGCACAGCGGCAAGATTGCCGAAATGCGCACGGGCGAAGGTAAAACGCTCATGGCCACGCTGCCCGTCTACCTGAACGCGATTGCGGGCAAGGGCGTGCATGTGGTCACGGTCAACGATTATCTGGCGCGTCGCGATGCGCAGTGGATGGGCCGCTTGTACGGCTTCCTGGGCATGACGGTCGGCGTGGTCGTGCCGCAGCAGCCCAACGAAGAAAAGATGGCGTCCTACGCCGCCGACATCACGTACGGCACGAACAACGAATTCGGTTTCGACTACCTGCGCGACAACATGGAATACCGTCTGGAAGACCGCCGTCAGCGCGGCCTCTTCTACGCCATCGTCGACGAAGTGGACTCGATCCTGATCGATGAGGCGCGCACCCCGCTGATCATTTCGGGTCAGGCCGAAGATCACACCGAGCTCTACATCAAGATGAATGCGGTGCCGCCCATGCTGACGCGCATGGCGAGCGAACCCAAGCCGCAAGAGCCCGAACCCGAAGGCGACTTCTGGGTCGACGAAAAAAGCCAGCAGGTGTACCTGTCGGAAGCCGGTCACGAGCACGCCGAGGAAATTCTCGCGCGCCTCGAAATCCTTCCGGCCGGTGAATCGCTGTACGAGCCGCGCCACATCGCGCTCATGCACCATCTGATGGTGGCGTTGCGCGCCAATAATCTGTTCTTCCGCGACCAGCAGTATGTCGTGCAGGACGGCGAAATCGTCATCGTCGATGAATTCACGGGCCGCTTGATGGTGGGTCGTCGTTGGTCTGATGGTCTGCACCAGGCGGTCGAAGCCAAGGAAGGCGTCCGGATCCAGAACGAGAACCAGACCCTGGCGTCGATCACGTTCCAGAACTACTTCCGCATGTACGCCAAGCTGGGCGGCATGACGGGTACGGCCGACACCGAAGCGTATGAATTCCAGGAAATCTACAGCCTGGAAACGGTCATCATCCCGACCAACCGGCCGATGGTGCGCAAGGATCAGAACGATCAGGTCTTCAAGACCACGCCCGAAAAGTACAACGCCATTCTGCTGGACATCCGCGATTGCCACGAACGCGGTCAGCCCGTGCTCGTCGGGACCACCAGCATCGAGAACTCCGAACTGCTGGCCGGCTTGCTGAAGGAAGCCAAGCTGCCGCACGAAGTGCTCAACGCCAAGCAGCATGCGCGCGAAGCCGAGATCGTGGCCGACGCGGGCAAGCCCGGTCACATCACGATCGCCACCAACATGGCCGGTCGCGGTACCGATATCGTGCTGGGCGGCAGCGTCGAGAAGCAGGTGGATGCGATCCACGCCGACGCTTCACTTTCGGAAGCCGAGAAAACCCAGCGCATCGACGCCATCCGCGCCGCATGGAAGCCGGTGAACGAAGAAGTGAAGGCCGCAGGCGGCCTGCGCATCATCGGCACCGAACGTCACGAATCGCGCCGGATCGATAACCAGTTGCGCGGCCGTGCCGGCCGTCAGGGCGACCCCGGTTCGTCCCGCTTCTATCTGTCGCTCGAAGATTCGCTGATGCGCATTTTCGCGGGCGATCGGGTGCGGGCCATCATGGAGCGCCTGAAGCTGCCCGAAGGCGAGCCGATCGAAGCGGGCGTGGTGTCGCGCTCGATCGAAACGGCGCAACGCAAGGTGGAAGGCCGCAACTTCGATATCCGCAAGCAATTGCTCGAATACGACGACGTGTCCAACGATCAGCGCAAGGTGCTGTACGCGCAACGTAACGACGTGCTCGAAGCCTCGTCGGTGGGTGAAACCATCGGCAATCTGCGCGATGCGGCCATCGCAGATCTGGTGCATGCCCATCTGCCCGCCGGTTCGGTGGAGGAGCAGTGGGACGTGCCCGGCCTGCAAACGGTGCTGGCTGCGGATTGGCAATTGGATCTGCCGCTCGTTGAGATGGTCGAGAAAGACGGCAACCTGACCGAAGAAGACGTGCTGAAGATCGTTCAGCAAGCGGCTGCCGATGTCTACAGCGCCAAGATCGCGCTTGTGGGCGAAGAGTCGTGGTCGCAGTTCGAACGTTCGGTGATGTTGCAGTCGATCGATACGGCCTGGCGCGAGCATTTGTCGTCGCTGGATTTCCTGCGCCAGGGGATTCATCTGCGCGGTTACGCGCAAAAGAACCCCAAGCAGGAATACAAGCGTGAAGCCTTCGAGCTGTTCTCAGGCATGCTCGACCGCATTCGCGACGACGTCGTCAAATTGCTGATGACGGTGCGGGTGCAATCGGCCGAGCAGGTCGAAGAGGCGACCGAAGCCGAGCAGGCGCAAAATCAAGTACAAAACGTGCAGTATCACCACTCCGACTACGAAGAAGCGCTGGCCTCGGCCGCGACGAATTCGCCGCCGGCGGACGATACCGTGCGCAATGCGTTGCCCAAGGTGGGCCGCAACGATCCCTGCCCGTGCGGCAGCGGCAAGAAGTACAAGCAGTGCCACGGTAAGTTGAGCTAAAGGAGAAATCGGTATGTATCCCGTCGGACGTACCGAATTCGACCATGCCGTCATCATGGTGCGCGATCAGCTCGATACGCTGTCACCGCACTACGAACGGCAGGGGTTTTCGCTGAGCGACGTGGCGGTGCACAACCTCGGGTCGTGCAACCGTTTGATCGCGCTCGAAAATCTGTATATCGAGCTGCTGGGCTGGCCCGCGGGCAAACCGCCGGCACGCAAGGAAATCGCCGATTCGGCGTTCGGCCTGGAAGCCCTGGTGTTTCGTACGGCCGATGCGCAGGCGACGTTCGAGCGCTTGAGTGGCCTGGGGTTTGAGGTCAATCCGGTGCAGGAGCTGTCGCGCTCGCTGGTCTATCAGGGCGAAACGGTTGAGGCCAAGTTTCAGACGGTGCGGTTCGCCAAGCAGCCCATCCCTGGATTGCGGATGTATTTCTGCCGCCATCTGACGCCCGAATATGTGTGGGTGCCTGAGCTGATGGCGCATGCCAACGGTGCACGCACCGCCACACGCATCGACGTGGCCGCTCCGGAAGCGGCCGCGACGGCGGCGTTGCTTGCACGCGTGGTCGATGTGCCTGCTCGTCAGGCCGAAGACCATTGGGAAATCGCCTTGGCGAACCTCACGCTGTCGATCCGTCCCGATGCCAGTCTGGATCAGCCGCGGCCAGCGTCGATCACGATCGAGAATCGCGAGGGCATGCATTACCTTCTGGACGTCGGTACGCCTGACTGACGCTATCCGCGCGTGTTGGCCGTCGGAGGTTTGCACGCGGCGCCGACGTGGCCGTCGCGATTCGGCCGCGTGGCCTTCATGCCCACGACCACGGCCGTCACGATGAGCAGGGCGGCCGAGGCGGCGAGCACCGCCAGGAAGCCGCGATCGAACGCCTCTTTCGCGAGGGCAACCAGACCGTCGCCCTCCTGACCCGCCATTTTTTCCGCCACGATCAGTGCCTCGTCCAGACTGTCGCGTGCGATCGCGGGAATGGATCCGAGCGGCATGACGGCCATCGAAGCGGTGTAGATTGCAGACAGCAAACTGCCCATCACGGTGACACCGATGGCGCCGCCCAGCTCATAAGACACCTCTTCGACCGATGCTGCCATGCCGGCTCGCTCGGGCGGCGCACTATGCATGATCGTGCTGGAGGCCGCTGTCATGGTGGCGCCGATACCGGCGCCCAGCGCGCTCAGTGCCGCCACTTGTGCCAGAACGGCTGCCTCGTAAAGCAACGCATAGGCGCCCATACCCAGACCGGACATGAGCAGTGCCCCAGACAGCAAGCGCTGGCTGCCGATGCGCGGCAGCAGATGGCCGGCGATGGGGCCGGCCACGAACGAGGCCAGCGGCAACGGCAAGATGAACAGGCCCGCCTGCAAGGGCGACATGCCTTGCACCAGTTGCAGCCATTGACTGAATACGAGTTCCATCCCGATCAGTGTGGCGGCGGCGACCAGTGCTGCGGCAACGGCCGGTGTGAAGCCTGACGTGCGGAAGATGCGGAAATCCAGCATGGGATCCCGGCGGGTACGCTGGCGGCGCACGAACAGCACCATGAACGCGACGCCGAGCACGAACGCTGCTGTGGCGGCTTCCAATGACGGTTCGCGTTTGCCGAGCTCCTTGATCGCGTACGCCAATCCGATCAGCCCTACCATCGCCTGCAACGATCCCAGCAGATCCCAATGGCGGGCCGGATTGCCCGTGCTCGGCGGAATCAGCGTCACGGCGGCCATCAGCGCCGCGATCACGATCGGCACGTTGATCAGGAAGACCGATCCCCACCAGAAGTGCTCGAGCAGCAGGCCGCCGAGCACCGGGCCGAAGGCCGCGCCGCCGGACGCGACGGCCGCCCAGATGCCGATGGCCATCGCGCGCTCGCGTTCGTCAAGAAAGGTGAGCCGGATGATGGACAAGGTGGCGGGCATCATCATGGCGGCACCCACGGCCAGCAAGGCGCGGGCGGCGATCAGATACGCTGGGCTCGGCGAGAAAGCCGCGCAGAGCGACGCGACCCCGAAGACCATCAGCCCGGAAATGAACAGCTTGCGATGCCCGAGCCGATCGCCCAGCGTGCCGGTGCCGAGCAGCAGACCGGAGACGACCAACGCATAGGCGTTTACTATCCACAGCTTTTGCGACGCGTTGGCGTTGAGCGCATGCGTGAGCGTGGGCAGGGCCGTGTACAGCACGGTCATGTCGATCACGATGAGAAACAAGGCGCTCGAGATCACGGCCAGGATCAACCAGCGCTTGGGCGATTGGGGCGGCGTATGGGTGTTCGAATAATGCACTTCCACGACCTTCATGATTAAAATACGATCGTATTCTAAAGGAAAATCGAGATGAGCAGGCAACCCGTGATCGATCGCAATGCCGTGCTGAACGCGGTGGAAGTGCTGGTGCGCGAGCAAGGCGTGGCCGGCCTGACGATCGGTGCGGTGGCGCGTGCCGCCGGGATCAGCAAGGGCGGTGTGCAGTCTGCATTCGGCACCAAGGCGCAACTGGTGCAGGCGGTATTCGATCGCTGGACCGCGGATTACGACACGTCGGTGGCCGCGCTGGTGGGTCCCGCGCCAGGGCCGATCGATGCCTTTGCAGGCCATGTGGAAACGACGCGGCGAATGGATGGGGCTGAGGCCGATCGCGCGGCCGGCTTGATGACCGCCATGCTGTCTACGCCGGAAATCCGCACGCAGGTGAGCGCGTGGTACCGCAGCCTGCTGGACCGGGCAGATCCCGAGACGCCGGAGGGTCGCCAGGCCAGACTTGCGTTTCTGGCGACCGAAGGCGCGTTCTTGTTGCGATCATTCGGGATCTTGCAGATGAGCGAAGCCGAATGGACCTCGATGTTCGAGGACATCGGACGGCTCATGCCGCAGGGGGAAGATCCGAAAAGGGGCGCGCCGAACGCGGGCGGGACCTAGATGAACCCGCGAATCCCGGCCACGCCGTGGGCGCCATACGACTGCGCCGTCGTCAGCGTATCGGCCGACTGACCCCCCAACGCAAACACCGGAAGCCCGGCATCGGCCAGCATGGCCGCAAAACCGGCCCAGCCGCAACCGGGTTCGCCGGGGTGAGACGCGGTAGGCAACACGGGGCTCAGCACTGCGAAATCCGCTTCCAGGCGCCGCGCCTGCGCGATCTCGGCGGCCGAGTGTGCCGATACGCCCAGCAACGCGTGATCCGAAAGCGCGGGCCGCGCAGCGAGGGCTTGAGCATCCTGCGCGCGTAGGTGCACGCCGTCGGCATGGGTCCACCACGGTTGCGGATGCACGCTGTTGATGAGCACCCGGGCACCGGCCGCGTGGCAGCGCGCCATAACGCGCTCCAGCGCCGCCAGGCAGCTTGCGCTGTCCGCGCCGTCGTCCCACTGGGGCTCGCGCCACTGCAGCAGCTTGAGGCCGCCGGCGAGCGCGCGATCCAGGCGTTCGAGGTAGGCGTCCATCCGGTCGGGACCGCCGATGGCGGTAATCGCATAGGTGTCCGGCAAGCGCAGCCAGCGCAAGGGCGGGTACGTCGCGGGCAGCACATCACCCAATGTGGGCGCGTCGGCCGCATGCACCCATTGCAGATCCTGGTTTTCCAGGCCGCGCGGCTCGCCCGTCCAGCCGGTTACGCGGCAAAACGCCAGGCGCACGGTGGTGGTGGGATAGGTGTGCACGTAGGTCACCCACGGCGTGGCGGCCGTGACGCCGATGCCGAGTTCTTCATGCAGTTCGCGCGCGAGCGCTTCCAGCACGGTTTCACCGGGTTCGAGTTTGCCGCCCGGCAATTCCCACCAGCCCGACCACGGCTTGCCTTCCGGGCGTTGTCCGAGCAGCACGCGGCCGTCGCGATCGACGAGCACGCCGACGGCGACGTCCGTGATCTTGCGCTCGGCAATGTCGCTGCCTGCAGGTCGTGTCAAGTGGCTATCGTTTGCAACACCGGTCGAGGTATCGGTTGTGCCGTCGGTCGCACGCGCCGTCGCTTGCTTCGGCTCAGACATAGCGTGCCGACCAATCGCGCGCGAACTGATGCGCCACGCGGCCCGAGCGTGAGCCGCGTTCCAGCGCCCACTGCAGCGCCTCGGTGCGCGACTCGGCGATATGGGCCTCGGGACATCCCAGCGTACGCAGCCAGTGGTGCACGATATCCAGATAGTCGTCCTGCTTGAATGGGTAGAACGAGAGCCAGATGCCGAAGCGCTCGGACAACGAAATTTTTTCCTCGACGGTTTCGCCGGGATGAATTTCGCCGTCGCTTTGATGCTTGGCCTGGAGGTTTTCGCTCATGTACTCGGGCATCAGATGCCGGCGATTGGAGGTCGCATAAATGAGCACGTTATCGCCCGAGGCCGAGACGGAACCGTCGAGAACGGACTTGAGCGCCTTGTACCCCGCTTCGCCCTCTTCGAAGGACAGATCGTCGCAGAACACGACATAGCGTTCGGGACGCCCAGCCACCATCTCGACGATATCGGCCAGATCGCCCAGATCGCTTTTGTCGACTTCGATCAAGCGCAGGCCTTCGGCACCGTATTGCGCGAGCATGGCTTTGACCAACGAGCTTTTGCCGGTGCCGCGCGCACCCGTCATCAGCACGTTGTTGGCCGGTTTGCCGCGCAGGAACTGGCGCGTGTTGCGGTCGATGATGTCTTTCTGGCGGCCGATGTGCTGCAGGTCGTCGGGCGCGATGCGGGCCACGTGCCGCACGGCATCGAGCCAACCGCGTGCGCCGCGCTTGCGCCACCGGAAGGCGTGCGCCGTCCAGTCGATATCGGGCGGCGCCGGGGGCAGATAGGCTTCGAGCTGCGCCAGCACGCGCATTGCGCGCGCGGTCAGCGCGGTCAGGTCGATGTCGGACACGTCTTACTCCGGATGCGCTTACGAGCGATAGTCGGCGTTGATGGTGACGTACTCGTGCGAGAAGTCGCAGGTGTAGACGGTATCGGCGACCGTGCCGCGACCGAGCGCGATGCGGACCAGGATCTCGGCCTGCTTCATCACGCGTTGGCCATCGACTTCCTGGTAGTCGGGATTGCGCCCGCCATCGCAGGCGACCAGCACGTCGTCGAGCCACAGGCGCAGGCCGTTGACGTCGAGATCGTCGATGCCGGCATAGCCGATCGCAGCCAGGATGCGGCCGAGATTGGGATCGGACGCGAAGAAGGCCGTCTTGACCAGCGGTGAGTGCGCCACGGCATAGGCCACCTTGAGGGCTTCCTCGGTGGTGCCGGCTTCTTCGACCTGAATGGTCATGAATTTGGTGGCGCCTTCGGCATCACGCACGATCTTTTGCGCGAGTTCGCGGGCGGCGTCGGCAAACGCGTCGCGCAGCACGGCATAGTTGGCGTCGGACTCCGCGTCGATCTGCAGACCGGATTTGCCGGTGGCCATCACGATGAAGGAATCGTTGGTGGAGGTGTCGCCGTCGACCGTGATGCGATTGAACGACACGTTGGCCAGATCGCGGGCCAGGCGAGCGAGTACGGGTTGGGCGATGCCTGCATCCGTACCCAGAAAGCCCAGCATCGTGGCCATGTTGGGACGGATCATGCCGGCGCCTTTGCTCACGCCGGTGAACGTGACCGTACGGCCGCCGATCTCGACGCGCCGCGACACCACCTTGGGCAGTGTGTCGGTCGTCATGATGCCGTGGGCCGCTTCCATCCAGTTGTTGGGACCGAAGGCGGCGATCGCGCGGGGCAGGCCGGCGGTGAGGCGGTCGACCGGCAGCGGTTCGAGAATCACGCCGGTGGAAAACGGGAGGATCTGAGCAGGCGGCACGCCCAGCAGGTCGCCCAGGGCGGCGCAGGTGGCGTTGGCAGCATCCAGGCCCGATTGGCCCGTGCCGGCATTGGCATTGCCGGTGTTGATGACGAGGGCGCTGATCGGGCCGCCGGCGGCCAGATGGGCTTCGCAGATCTGCACGGGCGCGGCGCGGAAGCGATTGAGCGTAAACACGCCGGCCACCGTGGTGCCGGGCGCCAGGCGAAACACCGTCAGATCGCGGCGGTTGGCTTTACGGATGCCGGCTTCGGCGACGCCGATCTCGATACCCTCGACGGGGAAGATGTCGGCAGCTTGCGGGATGTGAAGATTGACGGCCATGCGCCCTCCAGGAAGAACATAGCCTTTTATTATCCCACCGTTAACCGTGTCGCGTGATGACGGCGTTCAGGCTTTGTCGTGGCGGTCGGCGACCACATGCAGCTTGAGCTCGCCAAGCACCTTGAAAAGCGCATCGCGGCTGCTTTCGGGCAGCGCGCCAAACATATTCTTGATCCACGTTTCATGCGCGCGCGCCATCTTGGCAAACGATTTTCGGCCCAGCGGGGTGAGCTGGATCAACGAGCTGCGGCGATCGGTTTCGATTTTCGTGCGCACCACCAACCCCTCTTTTTCGAGCTGATCGGTGATGCCGGTGATATTGCCGTTGGTGACCATCATGTGGCGCGACAGTTCGCCCATGCGCATGCCCGATGGGGCGCGCTGCAGTTGCGCCATCAGGTCGAAGCGCGGCAGTGTGGTGTCGAACTCGTTGCGCAGGCGGCTGCGGACATCGCTTTCGATGAGGTTGCAGCACGTGAGCAGGCGCAGCCAGACGCGCAGATCCTGATGGTCGTCGGGGGCGGCTCGGCTTTCGAGGTCGGGCATCGGAATCATGGCGGAACCTCAGGCGGGGGCAGGGGAGGATGCGGGCGGCAGGCCCATCTGGTCGAAGATCGCGCGCGTGAGCGGCTCGGCGGGATCGTTCAGCGCCAGCACGATATCGAAGTGGTTCGTATGCGGCATGGGCACATCGCGACCTTCGAAGCCCCGTTGCTGCCAGGCTGCCAGATAGTCACGGCTTTGTCGCTTGAACTCGTCGGTTTCGTTGCCGCCGTAGCTCACGATCAGCGGACAACCGTGCGCAGGCAGATAATCGATCGGGCTATTGCGGATCGCGTCGTCTTCCGACAACTGCATCCATTCGTTGATGTGCGTGTGCGGCAGAGGGCGCAGATCGAAGAGCCCGGATAGCGGTGCGGCGCCGCGCACCACATCGGTGGGCACGCCGTAATCCGCCTGCCAGCCTGCGGCCAGCAACATGCCGGTGAGATGGCCGCCGGCCGACGTGCCGCAGACGTGGATGCGTGCGGGGTCGCCGCCGTATTGGGCGATATGGGCATGCACCCAGGCCAGCGCGCGGCGGGTCTGATCGACGATGCGGTCGAGCGTCACGGCCGGCGCGAGCGAATAGTTGAGCGAGACCACCACGGCGCCGGCGGCAGTAAACGCCGGTGCCATGCCGCTCGATTCGTTTTTGCTCAGCAGACGCCAGTAGCCGCCATGGATGAAAAAGAACACCGGCGCGCCATGCGCTGCGCCGGCCGGGCGAAAGATGTCCAGCACTTCGTCAGGATGATCGCCGTAGGCCACATCCGTATCGCAGACGAGCGTGGCCCGCGCGTGCGCGCTCTGGGTTTCGTATTGCTTGAGAATGGGCCAGATATCCGGTACCGTTGCCCGCGCGTTGTATTGCACGTCCAGGCCGGCCTGATCGTAATCGCGATAAAGAGAGGTCATGAACCGTCCGTCGCATGAGCGATATTGATAATAAAAAAACCGCGGCATGATCGATGATTTGCCGTGTCGAAACCGACGCCCAACGGCCCGCAGAGCAAGCATGGGTATAAACCCTAGACTTGTTTTGCCGATTACTTTAAACCTAAACTATGCAGCATGCCAGCACCGTGTGATCGCACGTGGGTCGGCCGGTTTTCCACATCGCTTTTCTCGTCATTGCCTCACAGGGCGCGTCGCCGCGCAAGGAGCTTCACATGCGTTTCACGATGTCAGTACTGGCCGCCGCACTGTTGGTGCCGAGCTTGACCGTCGCCCAAACCATCAAGGTCGGCATCGCCAACGATATCTCGGGTCCGTTCTCGGCCCTGGGTGCTGAAGCCCGTGACGGCTTCAACCTCGCGATCAAGCAACTGGGCGGCAAGCTCGGCGGTCAACCCGCCGAATTCATCCAGACCGACATGGCCGGCAATCCGGATCAGGCGCGTCAACTGGTCTCGCGTTATCTGCAACGCGACAAAATCGATTTCTTTACCGGCCCCATCGGGTCGAACGTGGCACTCGCAGTGGGGCCGTCGCTCTTCGCTGCCAAGGTGCCGTATCTCTCGAACAACCCCGGCCCCAGCCAATACGCCGGTGCGCAATGCAACGCATACTGGTTCGGCACGTCGTATCAGAACGACGCCTTCCACACGGCCGCCGGCAAGATGGCCAAGGATCGCGGTTTCAAGAATATGTTCATCCTGGCGCCCGATTATCCGGCCGGCAAGGATGCCCTCACGGGCTTCAAGCGCGGATACGAAGTGGCCGTGTCGCAAGAGCTCTACTCCAAGCTCGGCCAGATCGACTACGCCGCCGAAATCGCGCAGATCCGCGCCGCCAAGCCCGACGCCTTGTATATCTTCCTGCCGGGCGGCATGGGCATCAATTTCATCAAGCAGTTCAACGCGGCCGGTCTGGCGCAGTCGATCAAGCTGATCGGCCCCGGCTTCTCGGCCGATGAAGACGTGATTCAAGCCGTGGGCGAGCCCATGCTGGGCATGGTCAATACGGCAGAGTGGGCGCACGACCTGGACGTGCCGGCCAACAAGGCATTCGTGGCGGCGTTTCGCAAGGAATACAACAACCGCTATCCGTCGGTGTACGCCGCGCAAGCCTTCGACGTGATCATGTCCATGGATGCCGCCGTCAAGCAGGCGGGCGGCAAGGCGAGCGATCGCGAAGCCATTCTGACCGCCCTGAAGAAAGCCGACTTCCCGTCGGTGCGCGGCAAGTTCGCCTACGGCAAGAACAACTATCCGATCCAGGCGTATTACGTTCGCACCATCGTCAAGGATGCCGACGGCCGCGTGACCAACAAGCTCGACGGCAAGGTGTTCGAGAGCTATCAGGACGTGTACGTCGACGAGTGCAAGCTCTGAAGCCGGCCGGGCGCGGGCGGTGATACCGCGCGCGCCGCTTTTCATCCATAAACGATGCATGCCGTTCCGCTCGCCGGGGCGGTGGCCACGGGGAAATCGTTTTGACATCGACGTTGTTGATCGAGCAGTTGCTCAACGGCCTGCAGTTCGGGCTGATGTTGTTCCTGATCGCCGCCGGCTTGACGCTGGTGTTCGGGATCATGGACATCATGAACCTCGCCCATGGCTCGCTGTACATGGCGGGCGCGTATGTGGCGGCCGACGTGATGCAGCGCACTGGCTCGTTCATGGCGGCGGTGCTGGTGGCCGCCGTGGTGACGGGACTCGTCGCCGCGGTGCTCGAGATCGTACTCATCAGAAGATTGGCCGTGCGCGATCACCTGGCGCAAGTGCTGGGCACCTACGCCATCATTCTGATCGCCGATGACGCCGTCAAGATGATCTGGGGCGCGGCCCCCGTGATGCTCAATATGCCGGCCATGTTGTCCGGCCCGGTGCGATTGACCGAAGAATTGTTGTACCCCGCATATCGCATCATGATCATCGCGGTGGGACTCGCCGTGGCGGTAGGGCTGTATGCGTTCGTCACGCGCACCCGCGCCGGCGTACTGGTGCGCGCGGGTGCTTCCAATCGCCAGATGGCCACGCTGATGGGTGTGCGGGTGCCGCTGCTGTTCCTGGGCGTCTTCACGCTGGGCGCGGTGCTCGCGGCCGTGGCCGGCGCATTGCTCGGGCCGATCACCGCAGTGCAGATCGGCATGGGCGAAGACATTCTCATCCTGGTGCTGGTGTGCATTGTGATCGGCGGCATCGGGTCGATTCGCGGCGCGTTCGTCGGTGCGCTGCTCGTGGGCTTCGTCGACACGGCAGGGCGTGCCTTTCTGCCGAGTCTGCTGCGTGAAATCGCGTCGCCTTCGGTGGCGGCCAGCGTGGGGCCGACGCTTGCGGCCATCTCGATTTATGTGCTGATGGCGGTGGTGCTGGTGTTCCGTCCGTCCGGTCTCTTTCCGGCGCGAGGCTGAGATGACGATGCGACCGACATTATTGTTGACCCTGTTTGCATTGGCGCTGCTGATCGCCGTGCCTTGGATCGCGCCGATCTTCGATCTGGAATTCTATGTGTCGCTGGTGCGGCGTATTTTGATCTACGCGCTGGCGGCCACGAGTCTGAACCTGATCCTTGGCTATGGCGGGATGGTGGCGCTGGGGCATGCGGCCTTCTTCGGCGCCGGCGCATACGCCGTGGCGATACTGGGCGCATCCGGCATTACTGCGGCGGCGATCGTCTGGCCGGCCGCCATGCTGCTGGCCGGCGTGCTGGCGTTGATCGTGGGGGCGATTTCGCTGCGCACGCGCGGCGTGTACTTCATCATGATCACGCTGGCGTTTGCGCAGATGGTCTATTACGTTTTCATTTCGCTGCGCCAGTATGGCGGCGAAGACGGATTGAACCTGACCGGCTATTCCACATTGCCGGGCCTGGATCTGGCCAACGACACCACGTTCTATTACGTTACGCTGGCGATCTTCGTGATCGTGATGGCGCTGTTCAACCGCACGGTGGACGCGCGCTTCGGCACCGCCTTGCAAGGGATTCGCGAAAACGAATCGCGCATGGAGTCGATGGGCTATCCGGTGTATCGCTTGAAGCTCGTGGCGTTCGCGTTGTCGGGCGCAGTGGCCGGACTGGCCGGAGCGCTGCTGGCCAATCACAACCTCTTTGTGTCGCCCACCCTGATGCATTGGACCCAATCGGCGAATTTGCTGATCATGGTGCTGGTGGGGGGCATCGGCTTGCGCTACGGCGGCGTGGTGGGTGCCGTGGTGATGCTGCTGCTCGAAGAGTTCCTGCGCCAATGGACCGAATATTGGCACATGCCCCTGGGCGTGTTGCTCTTGCTGGTGGTGTTGTTCGCGCCGCGCGGCCTGGTCGGCTTGCTGTCTAAACGGGTGGCCTCATGAACGACAACGTGCAATCCACCGCGCCGGTGCTCGAGGCTCAAGGTCTGTGCCGGCGGTTTGGCGCGCTGGTCGCGACCGATAACGTCAGCCTCAAGCTTTATCCGGGCGAAATTCACGCGCTGATCGGCCCGAACGGCGCCGGCAAGTCCACCCTGATCCATCTGCTGTCGGGCGTGCTGCGCGCGGATGCGGGCAGCCTGCATGTGGCCGGCACCGACGTGTCGAACATGAATGCGCATGAGCGCGTTCGCGCAGGGCTGTCGCGTTCGTATCAGATCACGAACATCTTCAAGTCGATGTCGGTACTCGATAACCTCGTGCTGGCGGTGCAGGCCCACGCAGGCTCGAGCTTCGGCTTCTGGCACGCGCGCCGCAACGAGGCGGCGCTCTACGACGCGGCGCGCGCCTTGGCGCGTGAATGCTCGATCGACGACACGCTGCTCGGTCGCACGGCCAGTACGCTGCCGCACGGCGAGCAGCGCAAGATCGAATTCGCCTTGGCGTTGGCGGCCAATCCCAAGGTGCTGTTGCTGGATGAGCCGATGGCCGGCATGGGTCCGGATGAAACGGTGCGGCTGACGGGCCTGATCGAATCGATGCGGGGACGCGCTGCGATGCTGCTGGTCGAGCACGATATGCAGGCCGTGTTCCAGCTTGCCGATCGCATTTCGGTGCTGGTGTACGGCAAGGTGATCGCCACCGGCACGCCGCAAGAGATCCGCAACAGCCCCGAGGTCCGCCAGGCCTATCTGGGCGATGACGACGACCCCCCCACCGAATCGGAACGCCGCGAGGCGGAGCAGGCCACATGATGCTGAATGCGCAGGGAGTAGAGAGCGGCTACGGCCCAAGCCAGGTGCTGTTTGGCGTCGACATGAAGATTGCTGCGGGTCAGGTGGTCACCCTGTTGGGCCGCAACGGCATGGGCAAGACGACGTTGTTGCGCACGTTATTCGGTCAGTTGGGCTTGCGAGCCGGTTCGGTGCAACTGGACGGCGCCGACATTTCGGGTTGGGCCTCGGACCGCATCGCACGTGCAGGCCTGGCGATCGTGCCCGAAGGCCGACAGTGCTTTCCCAACCTGACGGTGCGCGAGCATCTGACGGCGTTTGCCGATGTGCGCAACGGCAAGACGGCTCAAGCCTGGAATGCCGATCGCGTGTGCGAACTGTTTCCGCGTTTGGGTGAACGCGCACGCAACATGGGCAATCAGTTGTCGGGCGGCGAGCAGCAGATGTTGGCGATTGGCCGGGCGTTGGTCACCAACCCCAAATTGCTGATTCTGGACGAGGCCACCGAGGGGCTGGCGCCGCGCGTGCGGGAAGAGATCTGGCAGTGCCTGGCGCGGCTGCGCGAGACGGGGCAAACGATTCTGGTGATCGACAAGTATGTGGAGCGGCTCTTGGCGCTGGCCGATCACCACGTTATCCTCGAACGCGGCAAGGTCGTGTGGGAAGGCAACTCCACGCAATTGGATGGCGACCGGTCGCTGTGGACGCGCTATCTGGGCGTGTAGGCGCTCCCGGCGATATGAGTGTGCAAGGCGGCCAAGCAGTTGTGGCCGCCTTTGCTTTGGCGGGGCGCGAATAGCGTACGCAGGAGAGGGCATATCCCCCGATCGTGGCGGGCCGAGTGGCGAATTCAAGACACGTCGATCGACTGCGATCATCCACCACTAAATATTTCGGAATATTTCTGGACATTGCAATACAATCCGCTTACTCCGGTAGGGGAGGATTGAGGCGTGCGTGTCATGCACGTGCCCATTGTCCGCGCACCGAGAGCGGGGCGCCGTGATTTCGAGCGTGCGTTTCATGTTGACGAGGCAGAGCCGAAATGCAGGAAGATTCGCCAGAGTGCAGCCGTATTTCCCCAGCAGACTTTTCCACGCATGATCGGTCCGAAGTGCTGGACGCCATCAATCGCACGATGCTGATTCTGGAGTTCGACCGGGCCGGCAAAGTCGTCGGCGCGAACGACACGTTCCTGAACCGCATGGGCTATCGGCTGGACGAGATCTGCGGGCAATCCCACGATATGCTGTGCCCGCCCGCGATGGGCGCGGCCGGCCGCGAAGCCGCCATCTGGGCGAGCATGCAGCGCGGCGAAGCGTTCAGCCACATCGTGCGCCGCGCCAGGCAGGACGGCAGCGAAGTGTGGCTCGATGCATTCTATACCCCGATCATGAACGCCCGCGGCGAGCTTGAACGGGTTATCAAGATCGCCAACGACGTGACTGACGACGTGCGGCGCCGCGAATCGGTGCGGCGTGTGCTCAAAGGCGTGGACGAGGCCGGCAACGCCGTCGTGATCTCCAGCCCGGACGACCGCGTGGTGTATGCCAACGATGGTTTCAAGCGCTTGCTGGAAAAGCGCGGCGAGAGTGTGCGCGGCAAGTCGTTGGGTCAGTTGCTCGGCGCTGTGCGCGTGGAGCCCGCGACCATGCGCTACCTGTCCAATCGCCTGTCCCGACCGCCGGGGCACCAGGAAGAATTGCTGCTGTACGGCAAGAGCGGGCGGCCCATCTGGGTGTCGGCCACGACGAACGCCATACTCGATCACCACGGTAACGTCGCCAACATCGTCGACGTGCTCACCGACATCACGCCCACCAAAATCTACGAAGTGCTGCAGCGGCGGATTCTGCAAGCCGTCTTTGACGATCAGCCGATCGACGATGTGATGGCGCTGCTTTGCGTCGAACTGGCGCAGTTGGCGCCCGAACTGCAACCGGCCGTCGTCCGTCTGGACGGCGACCGGCAATGGCAGGCGCTTGCCGCGCCGGGCCTGCTGGCGCCATACCTCGACGCGTTGCGTATGTTCGATCCCGCTGCCATGGCGGCGACGGCCGCGAGCGGCGCGTCATGCCAGGCGCTGAGCGCCATCGACCCCGCCCACGACCCGCAATGGGCGTCGCAACGCGAGTGGTTCGAGGCCGCGGGGCTGACCGGGTGCGCGGCCCGACCGATCGTCACGGCGGCCGGGCGCACGATCGGTCTGCTGGCGTTTTTCTACCGCGATCATGCGCCGCCCGACGCGTTTCATCGTCGCTTGATGGATGTGGGCCTGCATCTGTGCTCGCTCGCGCTGGAACGGGAAGATGTGCGCGCCCGGATTCGGCAATTGGCCTATTACGACGACCTGACCGGACTGCCCAACCGCAGTCATCTGCATGCCGAAGCCGAGCGGGCCGTGGACGACATGATTCGCCGCAACGGTGCATTGGCGTTGCTGGTGATCGACATCGACCGTTTCAAACACGTCAACGAGCAATTCGGGCAGAGCGCAGGCGATGCCCTGCTGCGCGAGGTCGCGCGCCGATTGCGTGCCGTGCTGCGCGGCGGCGACATCGTCGGCCGCATGTCGGGCGACGAGTTTCTGGTCGTGCTGCCGCAGTGCGACGTGAATGGCATCGAGGTCGTGACGCGTCACTTGACGGCCGAACTCACACGGCCGTTCGACGTGGGACCGGCCGTGCTGCGCCCCACGGCCAGCGTGGGTGTGAGTTTCTTTCCCGACAACGGACAGGATCTGCCCGCGCTGCTGCGGCATGCCGATATGGCAATGGTGCAGGCGAAGGCCGATGGACGCGCCTGCGTACGCTTCTTCAGCCCGGAAATGAATCAGATCTCGCAGGAGCGCCATGCACTCGAAGGTGCCTTGCGGCAGGCGCTGGAGAACGAAGGGCTGCAATTGCACTACCAACCGCAGATTCGCATGCGCGATGGCGTGCTGTATGGCGTGGAGGCGCTGGCGCGCTGGCGCCATCCCGAACTGGGCGAGTTGTCGCCGGCGCGATTCGTGCCGCTGGCCGAGGCGTGCGGCCTGATCGGCGCGCTGGGCGAGTGGGCCATTCGCACCGCGTGCCGGCAGTTGGCCGACTGGCGCGCACGTGGCGTCGCGGTACCGACGGTATCGGTGAATCTGTCGCCCACCAATTTCCATCGCTCCGATCTGGAAGCCACGATCGAGGCGGCGCTGCGGCGCTATCGGCTGACCCCGTCGGACCTGACGTTGGAGATTACCGAAAGCGTGCTGCTGGACAGCAATCCCGACACGATGGATACGATCGCCCGCCTGACGACCTCTGGCGTGCGGCTCTCGATGGACGACTTCGGCACGGGCTATTCGAGCCTGGGCCATCTGCGCCGCCTCTCGGTGCATGAGCTGAAGCTGGACCGCAGCTTCGTGGTGGGCATCGAGTCGGACGCACCGTCGCGGGCGCTCGCCAGCGCCATTGTGCGTATCGGCGAAAGCCTGAATCTGAAGGTGGTGGCCGAAGGCGTCGAGACGGAGGCGCAACGGCATTTTCTGGCCGAGCTGGGCTGCGATGCCGTGCAGGGATTTCTGTTTTCACCGGCGCTCACCGCCCCGGATCTGGAGCGCTGGCTGGCGCAACGGCCCGGGGCGTAGACATCCCTTTTTGACGCGTGGCCGTTAGGCGAAAACCCGGGTTGCGGGAGGGTTGGAACGTGTATATAGTTCAAGCCTAAACTATCCAGGTTTAAATAATCGTCGCCCAGAGCGCGTGGGATGTGCGGCGTCATCGAAGCGAGCTAGCCATGAATATCGTGTGCATCGGGGGCGGCCCCGCCGGCCTGTATTTCGGATTGCTGATGAAGCTGCAGGATCCCGCCAACAGGGTGGTGGTGCTGGAGCGCAACAAGCCCTACGACACCTTCGGCTGGGGCGTGGTGTTCTCCGATGCGACGATGGCCAACCTGCGCATCGCCGATCCGGTGTCCGCCGAGGAAATCGCGGCGGCGTTCAATCATTGGGACGATATCGAGATCCACTTCAAGGGCCAGAGCATCCGCAGCGGTGGCCACGGTTTCATCGGCATCGGCCGCAAGAAGCTGCTCAATATTCTGCAAGCCCGCTGCGAAGAAGTCGGCGTCGAACTGGTGTTCGAAACCGATGCGAAAGACGATCGCGATGTGGCGTTGCAGTACGACGCCGATCTCGTGATCGCCTCCGATGGCATCAACAGCCGCGTGCGTACCGCTTATCTGCCGTCGTTCGAACCCGATATCGATCAACGGCTGTGCCGCTTTGTCTGGCTGGGCACGCACAAGGTCTTCGATGCGTTCACGTTTGCCTTCGTGCAAACGGAGCACGGTTGGTTTCAGGCGCACGCTTATCGCTTCGAGCCGGGACTATCGACGTTCATCGTCGAAACGACTGAGGACGCCTGGCGTGCTGCGGGCATCGAGGCGATGAGTCAGGAAGACGGCATCGCGTATTGCGAAAAACTGTTTGCGCCGTGGCTCGATGGTCACGCGCTGATGACCAATGCCAAGCACTTGCGCGGCTCGGCCAGCTGGATTCGCTTCCCGCGCGTGATCTGCAAGCGCTGGGTGCATTGGCACAGCCTGCAAACCGGGTCTGGCGTGCGCGATGTGCCGGTTGTGCTGATGGGCGATGCTGCGCACTCCGCACACTTCTCCATCGGCTCGGGCACCAAGCTCGCGCTCGAAGATGCGATCGAACTCGCACGCCGCATGGCGCAGCCGGGACGCGATGTGCGCGAGGCCTTGAGCGAGTACGAAGCCGTGCGCAGTGTGGAAGTGCTCAAGATTCAGAACGCGGCGCGCAACTCGACCGAATGGTTCGAGAACGTCGAACGTTATGCGGGCCTCGCACCCGAACAATTTGCCTATTCGTTGTTGACGCGTTCGCAACGTATCTCGCACGAGAATCTGCGCGTGCGCGATGCCGCCTGGCTCGAGGGTTACGAAGCGTGGATCGCGCGCAACGCTGGGCAGGATCTGCCGGACGGCGCCCGTGCGCCGCAGCCGATGCTCACGCCGTTCTCCCTGCGATCGACCCGACTCAAGAATCGTATCGTGGTCTCGCCGATGGCGATGTATTCCTGCGAAGACGGCGTGCCGGGCGATTTCCATCTGGTGCACCTGGGCAGCCGTGCGCTTGGCGGCGCGGGCATGATCATGGTGGAGATGACCTGCACGTCGCCCGACGCGCGCATCACCCCGGGATGCCCGGGGTTGTGGAACGACACGCAGCGCGATGCCTTCAAGCGCATCGTCGATTTCGTGCACGGCCAAAGCGATGCCAGGATCGGGATTCAGTTGGGGCATGCGGGACGCAAGGGGTCGACGCAGCTCGGCTGGGACAAGATCGACTATCCGCTTGCGACCGGCAATTGGCCGTTGCTCTCGGCGTCGCCCATTCCGTACATGGAAGGCGTGTCGCAGGTGCCGAGCGCCATGACGCGAGCCGATATGGATGCCGTGCGCGATGATTTCGTGGCTGCTGCCAAACGGGCGGCCGACGCCGGCTTCGATTGGCTGGAACTGCATTGCGCGCATGGCTATCTGCTGTCGTCGTTCATCTCGCCCATCACCAATCACCGCGATGACGACTACGGTGGCAGCCTGGATAACCGGTTGCGCTATCCGCTCGAGATTTTCGCGGCCTTGCGCGCGGTGTGGCCCGAACAATTGCCGATGTCGGTGCGAATCTCGGCGCACGATTGGGTGGAAGGCGGCATCACCGCTGACGACGCGGTCGAGATCGCGCGCCGCTTCAAGGCGGCCGGTGTGGACATGGTCGATTGCTCGTCGGGGCAGGTGAGCGCTGCGCAGAAGCCGGTATACGGCCGCATGTACCAAACGCCATTTTCGGATCGGGTACGCAACGAAGCCGGTATTCCGACGATGGCCGTGGGTGCGATCTTCGAAGCCGATCACGTCAACGGCATCATTGCGTCGGGTCGCGCCGATCTGTGCGCGATCGCTCGGCCCCATCTGGCGGATGCTGCATGGACACTGCGGGAAGCCGCCCGAGTGGGTGCGCCGGACGTGACCTGGCCGAAGCAGTACGAGGCGGGCCGCCGGCAATTGGAGGTGAATTTCCAGCGCGCCGCGCAAACGGCGCCGGAGGCCAAATGATTTCTTCGTCCACATCGATCGATAATGCGACGGTTGCCACGCAGGGCGCGGTGGCCGCAACCCACACGGGTACGGCCCCGTCAGCCGCCGCACCGCTCGCCGGCCGTCACGCCGTGGTCACTGGCGGCGGCAAGGGCATCGGCATGGCCATCGCGCGCCATCTGCTGGCGCATGGCGCAGCCGTCACGTTGGTGGGCCGGGACCGTGGCACGCTCGATCGCGCCGTGGCCGACCTTGCACCGCTCGGACAGGTGCAGGCAGCCGCGTGCGATGTGGTCGATGCCGCCAGCGTGCGTCAGGCGTTCGATGCCGCCGCCGAGGCATTCGGCCCGATCGCCGTGCTGGTCAATAACGCCGGCCAGGCGGTGAGCGAACGATTCGACCGCATGGACGCCTCGGTATGGGACACCATGCTGGCCGTCAATCTTACGGGCACGTTTCATTGCACCCAGGCTGTGTTGCCGGGGATGCTGGCGCAGCAATGGGGGCGTGTGGTGAATGTGGCCAGCACCGCCGGGCTGATCGGCTACGCGTACGTGAGCGCCTATTGCGCCGCCAAGCACGGCGTGATCGGCATGACGCGCGCGCTGGCGCTTGAAGTGGCGCGCAAGGGCGTGACCGTCAATGCGGTGTGCCCCGGATATACCGAAACCGATATCGTGCGCGATGCGGTCACCAATATCATGGGCAAGACGGGCATGACCGAAGAGGCCGCCCGCGCGCAACTCGCCCAACGCAATCCGCAAGGCAAGCTGGTACAGCCCGACGACGTCGCACAAACCGTGGCGTGGCTGTGCCTGCCGGCCGCCATGGCTGTCAACGGCCAGTCCATCTCGGTGGATGGCGGCGAAGTGATGACGGGCTAGATGGCGGGCGGCGCGCCCACCACGCTCAACCAATCGAGGAGACCAGGATGACCCAGACGCAAGAGACGCACACGATGGCGCACCACAAGCAACCGCTGGCCGGCTATCCGGCGCGGACGTTTCTGTGGGACGTGTCGGCCGATGGCAAGGTGGCCACGATCACGCTCAATCGGCCCGAGCGCAAGAATCCGCTTACGTTCGAGTCGTATGCCGAACTGCGCGATCTGTTTCGCAGCCTCGTCTACGCCACCGATATCAAGGTGGTGGTGCTGGCGGGTGCTGGCGGCAACTTCTGCTCCGGCGGCGACGTGCATGAAATCATCGGTCCGCTCACGTGCATGACGATGCCTGAGCTGCTCGATTTCACGCGCATGACGGGCGATCTGGTCAAGGCAATGCGCGCTTGCCCGCAGCCCATCGTGGCCGCCGTCGATGGCATCTGCGCGGGCGCAGGGGCCATGCTGGCACTGGGTTCGGATCTGCGCATCGGCGCGACCGATGCCCGCACCGCGTTCCTGTTCACACGGGTAGGATTGGCGGGCGCCGATATGGGCGCGTGCACGTTGCTGCCGCGCATGATCGGTCAGGGCCGCGCGTCCGAACTGCTGTACACCGGGCGTGCCATGACGGCGGAAGAAGGTCTGGCCTGGGGCTTTTTCAATCAGGTGCTGCCGCAAGCCGATGTGCTGGCCGCTGCGCAAACCTTGGCGGCTTCGATTGCCGCCGGCCCCACCTTCGCACACGGCGTCACCAAGAAACTGCTTCATCAGGAATGGGCCATGGGTGTGGACGAGGCCATCGAGGCCGAAGCCGAAGCGCAGGCGATCTGCATGCAGACGCGCGATTTCCATCGCGCCTATGAGGCGTTCGTCGCCAAGCGCAAGCCCGTCTTCGAAGGAAACTGATCATGGCCGACACCACCTGGCAGGACTGGCCCTTCTTCGACGACCGCCATCGCAGCGTGGCGCGGGAACTCGACAGCTGGGCCGGCCACGCGCTCGCCCACGTCGATCATCGCGATACCGATCAGGCATGCCGCGATCTGGTGCGCGCGTTGGGCGATGCCGGTTGGCTGCGCTATGCCGTGGCGGCCGGTCCCGGTGGCGCATGGGGCGGCGCCTTGGGTGCCATCGACTCGCGCATGGTGTGCATCCTGCGCGAAACGCTCGCCCGGCACGATGGTCTGGCCGACTTCGCATTCGCGATGCAAGGGCTGGGAAGCGGTGCGATTTCCCTGGGCGGATCCGACGCTTTGCGCGAAGCCTACCTGCCGCGCGTGGCGCGTGGCGAGGCCATCGCCGCGTTTGCGTTGTCCGAACCCGAAGCCGGATCGGATGTGGCGGCGCTGAGTTGCGCGGCCAGGCTGGATGGCGATCACTACGTACTCGATGGCGAAAAAACCTGGATTTCCAACGGTGGCATCGCGGACTTCTATTGCGTGTTTGCCCGCACCGGCGAAGCCCCGGGTGCCCGCGGCATCAGCGCCTTCGTGGTCGATGCCGATACGCCGGGCCTGGATGCGTCGGAGCGTATCGACGTGATCGCGCCTCACCCGCTGGCGACGCTTAAATTTCGCAACTGCCGCGTGCCCAAAACGCATCTGCTGGGTGACGCCGGGCAGGGCTTCAAGCTGGCGATGATGACGTTGGACATCTTCCGTGCCTCGGTCGCCGCGGCTGCGCTGGGTTTCGCCCGCCGCGCGCTGGACGAGTCGGTCGGCCGCGCGCGGTCGCGCCGCATGTTCGGCCAAACCTTGGGCGATCTGCAACTCACGCAAGCCGCGTTGGGCGACATGGCCACAGCCGTAGACGCCTCGGCGCTGCTCACCTATCGCGCCGCGTGGATGCGCGACGTACAGGGCGTGCGCACCACGCGCGAAGCGGCGATGGCCAAGATGACGGCGACTGAATCGGCGCAACAGGTGATCGATCGCGCCGTGCAATTGTTCGGCGGGGCTGGTGTGGTGAGCGGCGCCATCGTGGAAAGGCTTTATCGGGAAATCCGGTCGCTGCGCATTTACGAAGGCGCGACCGAGGTGCAGAAACTCATCATTGCACGCGAGCTACTCAAGAACTGACGCGCATGAACGCGTCGTCTATACAAGGGGTTTGTCATGGCTGTTTCCGCTCATCAAGATACGTTTGCCAGAGATCACTTGCCGGATCGGGGCGATTGGCCGGAGCTGTTGCTGGATAGCCCGGATGTGGCCTATCCCGAGCGCATGAACTGCGCGGCCGAACTTGTCGACAGCATGGTCGCGCAGGGCAATGGCGCGCGCGTGGCGTTGCGCTGGCGGGATGCCGGTCAGGTGAAGGCGATGACGTACGCCGAACTCAAGGCGCTCACCAATCGCATCGCCCAGGTGCTGGTGGGCCCGATGGGTCTAGTGCCCGGCAACCGCGTGCTCTTGCGTGGCCCCAACAACCCCATGATGGCGGCGGCCTGGCTGGGCGCGATCAAGGCAGGCATGGTGACCGTGCCGACGATGCCGTTGCTGCGCGCCAAGGAGCTCAAGCAGATCATCGACAAGGCCGAGATCCAGGCCGTGTTGTGCGATGCCTCGTTGCAGAACGAAGCCTTCTTTTGCCGCGATGCGGCGCACGAATATCATTGCCCGCAGCTCACGCAATTGGTGCTGTTCAACGATGCCGGCCCTGATTCGCTGGACACCTTGGCCGCAGCGCAGTCCGACGAATTCACGCCCTGCGATACTGCGGCCGACGATGTGTGCCTGATTGCGTTCACGAGCGGCACGACCGGCAAGCCCAAGGGTTGCATGCATTTCCATCGCGACGTGCTGGCGATGTGCGATCTCTTTCCGAAGCACGTGATCGGTATGGGACCGGACGACATCGTGTGCGGCACGCCGCCGATGGCGTTCACGTTTGGCTTGGGTGGATTGCTGTGCTTTCCGCTGCGCGTGGGCGCATCGGCCATCCTGTCGGAGAAGTTGGCGCCGGCGAGCTTGCTGCAAACCATCCAGGATTTTCGTGCGACGATCGTCTTTACCGCGCCCACGTTCTATCGTCAGATGGCGGGCCTGGTGGATCAATACGATCTGTCGTCATTGAAGAAGAGCGTGTCGGCCGGTGAAGCCTTGCCCGACGCCACGCGGCAGTTGTGGAAAGGGGCCAGCGGCATCGAGATGATCGACGGCATCGGCGGCACCGAGATGATCCACGTGTTCGTGTCGAGCAGCGAGGCCGAGGTGCGGCGCGGGGCGATCGGCAAAGTCGTGCCCGGCTACATTGCGCAGGTGGTCGACGACGATATGCAGCCGGTGCCGCACGGCACGCCTGGCCGCCTGGCGATCAAGGGTCCCACCGGTTGTCGCTATCTCGATGACGACCGCCAACGCAAATTCGTGCGCGACGGTTGGAATCTGCCCGGCGACACCTTCGTACAGGACGCCGATGGATATCTGTATTACCAGGCGCGCAATGACGACATGATCATCTCGGCCGGCTACAACATCGCCGGCCCCGAAGTGGAAGATGCGCTATTGCGTCATCCCGCCGTGGCCGAATGCGGCGTGGTGGGCTTGCCCGACGAAGAGCGGGGGCAGGTGGTGAAGGCGTTCGTGGTGCTCAAGCCGGGTATCGACGGCGATGCGGCGCTGGTCAAGGCGCTGCAGGACTTCGTCAAGGCCGAAATCGCGCCTTACAAGTATCCGCGTGCCATCGCTTTCGTGGACGCGCTGCCGCGCACCGAGACCGGCAAGCTGCAACGCTTTACGTTGCGTCAGACCGCGATGGCCTCGGCATGAGTCGGTCACCGTTCACCGCTGAAATGACGGTGGCGTTTCGCCACTGCGATCCGGCAGGCATCGTGTTCTACCCGCGTTACTTCGAAATGATCAACGATTTCGTCGAAGCGTTTTTCGATCGCGGCTTGGGCGCCTCGTTTCATGCCTTGCATGTGGGCCGCAAGATCGGCACGCCGCTCGCCTCGGTGCAGTGCGACTTCAAGGCGCCCAGTCGATGGAACGACGTGCTGCATCAATCGATGACCGTGACCAGCCTCGGCGGTGCGGCCATCGGACTGAAGGTGCGCTTTGCGTCACCCGAGGGCCAGACGCGGCTGGAAGCGCAACTCACCATCGTGACGATCGATCTGGAGACGATGCGCTCCATACGCTTGCCGGAAGACTTGCGGCAAGCGCTCACCCCATTTGTCGAGCCGGGTGCGGATGCGATGGCATCCGTGGCGGCCGGCGGCTTTTAACGGAACTCCTATGATGAAACTGCAACCCCCCGACTGGCTCGCACCGCGCGGCTACGCCAATGGGATCGCGACCGACATGACCGTGGGTTCGCGCCTGATTTTCGTCGGCGGCCAGATCGGTTGGAACGGGCAACAGCAATTCGAAAGCGACGATTTCGCCGAACAGACCCGTCAGACGTTGCAGAACATCGTCGACATTCTGGCCGTGGGCGGTGCGCGGCCCGAGCACATCACGCGCATGACGTGGTACGTGAAGGACAAGGAAGAGTACGTGAACGCGTACCCCGAGATCGGCAAGCACTACCGTGCGCTGCTGGGCAAGCACTTCCCGGCGATGACGGCCGTGGAAGTCGCCGATCTGATCGAAGATCGTGCGCGGGTCGAGATCGAAGTGACGGCGGTAGTGCCGCCCGCCAATCATCAGGGCGGCGACGCGTAGTCGCAGGCGGCAGAAGCAGCTCGGCGCAAACACGCCGCGTCGGCGCTGGCGGCCTCGAGGTCGCACCGCAGAAAGTGCCGTGCAAAACGAAGGCGCCGCAACCTCATCAAGGACTGCGGCGCCGGTGTTGCGTTCGCCTTGCGGCGCGCCCAGTCTGCATCAGGCTTTCTTCATCTTCGCAAACACGCGCGTTGCGGCGGCCAGCGTTTCTTCAATCACGCTGTCGTCGTGCGTGGCCGATACGAAGCCGGCTTCGAATGCCGACGGGGCGAAGTGCACGCCTTCATCCAGCATGCCGTGGAAGAAGTGCTTGAACGCTTCCACATCGCAAGCCGAGACTTGCGTGAAGGTGGTGGGCACATTCTCGGTGAAGTAAATGCCGAACATGCCGCCCACGCTATCGGCGCACATCACGATGTCGGCGTCGCGTGCGGCCGCCTGCAGGCCATGGGCCAGCTTTGCGGTTTGGGTGGAGAGATGCTCGTAGAAACCCGGTTCGGCCAGCAGGCGCAGCGTCTCCAGGCCGGCTGCAACAGCGACCGGATTGCCCGACAACGTGCCCGCCTGATAGACCGTACCCAAGGGCGCGATGTGCGCCATCACGTCGGCGCGCCCACCGAAGGCACCCACGGGCATGCCGCCGCCGATGACTTTCGCCAACGTGGTGATGTCGGGTGTGACGCCCGAGCGGCCTTGCACGCCTTGCGGACCCACACGGAAACCCGTCATGACTTCGTCGAAGATCAGCAGCGCGCCGTGCTGCGTGCAGAGCGTGCGCAGGCCTTCGAGGAAGCCGGCGATCGGCTGAATGAGGTTCATATTGCCGGCGATGGGCTCAACGATGATGCAGGCGATTTCCTCACCGTATTCGATGAAGGCCTGTTCGACGGCAGGCAGATCGTTGTAGTCGAGCACGATGGTGTGCGCGACAAATTCAGTCGGCACGCCGGACGATGTGGGATTGCCGAAAGTGAGCAGCCCCGAGCCGGCCTTGACGAGCAGGCTATCGGCGTGGCCGTGATAGCAGCCTTCGAACTTGATGATCTTGGTGCGGCCGGTGGCGCCGCGCGCCAGGCGGATGGCCGACATCGTGGCTTCCGTGCCCGAGCTCACCAGACGCACTTTGTCCATCGAAGGCAGGCGGGCGACCAGCGTTTCGGCGAGGGTGACTTCAGCCTCGGTGGGCGCGCCGAACGACAGGCCATGCACGGCAGCTTCCTGCACGGCCCGCACCACGTCCGGATGGGCATGGCCCAGGATGGCCGGGCCCCAGGACCCGACGTAGTCGATATAGCGTTTGCCTTCGGCATCCCAGATATGCGGGCCTTGCGCGCGGGCGATGAAGCGCGGCGTGCCGCCGACGGACTTGAAGGCGCGCACGGGCGAGTTGACGCCGCCGGGAATGGTCAGGCAGGCGCGTTCGAACAGTTCAACGTTGGTAGGCATAGGGCAGTCAGCTTCTGAGGGTTAAGCGCAGGCCGCGGCCAATCGGCGCGCGGCGGCGGTGATGTCGGGCGCATCGAACAGGCCGGTGATCACGGCCAGCGCATCGGCACCGGCGGCAGCCACCGGCGCGGCGTTGTCGGGCGTGATGCCGCCGATCGCCACTACGGCAGGCCGCAGCGCGGGCAGATGGGCGACGAGGTCGCGCGCCTGGCGGAGAAGGTCGAGCGTGGCGCGCGGTGCGCCCGGCTTGACGGTGGAGGGGTACACCGCCCCGAAAGCAATGTAATCGGCACCGGCCACGAGCAGGGCGCGGGCACGATCGAGATCGTCGTAGCAAGAAACGCCCACGATGGCGTCGGGGCCGAGCGCGGTGCGTGCCGCCTCGATGTCGCCATCGTCGCGGCCAAGATGAACACCATCGGCGCCCACGGCCAGCGCGATGGGCCATTCGTCATTGACGAGATACACCACGTCGAGCTCGGTGCAGACGGCGCGAAGGGCCTGTGCCTGCGCCATGCGCAGTGCCCGGTCGGCATGCTTGCTGCGGTACTGCAACGATCGCATGCCACCGGCGGCTGCCGCGCGTACCGCGGCCACCAGCCGGCCGGTGTCTTCCCAGCCCGGCGTCACGCCGTACAGACCGACTGGGAAACGCAGCGGGGTCGGGTGGTCGGACGGCAGCGGCGTTTGGGTCATTCGGAAGTTCCGGGCTCGGTGTCGCCCAGGCGATTGGGCACGCGATGGCCCATGCCCGGCAAAAAGCTGATGCCGATCGTTCGGTCGGCATAGGCAATGGCACGTTCGACCGCTTGCGGCATTTCGTCGCCATGCGCCAGTCGTGCGGTGAGAGCGGCTGCCAGTACGCCGCCGACGTCGGCATTGCGCTCGGGCGGCAATTGCCAGGCCCAGGTATGCGTCTGGCCGTCGGGACCGATCAGCGTGTGGGCACGATGGCCCGGGCGTTGCTGGCTGCCGAGTGCCAGCACCCAGTCGGCGCCCGCCGCCTGCAGGGCGTGCATCGGCGTCGCCAGATCCGAGGCGTCGATATGGCCGTCGGCGATCCACTGATTGAGCCGGATCGACTCGATCACCACCACATCGGCCTGCGGCAGCAGCAGTTCGAGCGTGGCGGCCAGCAGATCCTCGGCGTCGTCCTGGCTGGCGGCATCCACGGGCAATGGCATGCGATGGCCCAGGTGCAGCACCAGGGGTACCTGACTGTAGTCGGCGGCCACCTGGGCAATTGCGCTGGCCGTCTCAGTGGTATAAACGCCACCCACCTTGATCGCTTGCACGGACATGTCTTCGAGCAGGCAACGCGCCTGATCGTCGAGAAAGTCGGGGGCGACGGGCTGAACATCTTCGGTGGCAGCAGTGTCCTGCACGGTGAGGGCGGTCACGGCCACGAGGCTATGGCACCCCAATTGCGCAGTGGTGACGGCGTCCGCTGGGATACCGTCCGACCCGGAAGGGTCGACAGGGCCGAAGATCAATGCAAGGGGAGGAGTGGCGGAAGTCACGGCGAATGCGAAGTGGGTATGTCTTGATCTACGGCAATAGCCCGCAGGTAATCAGGACATTCCCTATTGGGTTTCGGTAAGATTGCCCCCATTCTAAATGATCGGCCTCGGGATCGTGCCGCGCGCGGCGGTATGAACCGATTTGAACGCTAGAGAGAACTATGCAAACGTGGATGTGTCTGATTTGTGGTTGGGTGTACGACGAAGAGGCAGGTTTGCCGGAAGAGGGCATTGCCCCCGGCACCCGCTGGGCCGACGTCCCGCCCAACTGGGTCTGTCCTGAGTGCGGCGCGCGCAAGGAAGACTTTGAACTGATGGAAATTTGATCGCGGGCGCGGAAATTGCCTTCTGCGCCATGCTACTACCGCTGTCGTAGAGGTTGCCATGACCGAACAACGCACCACCGAAGACACCACTGCCGTGCCTATCGATCTGTCGAATCAGTTTTTGATGGCGATGCCGGGGATGGTCGAGGGCAGTTTGTCCGGAACTGTCATCTATGTCTGCGAACACACGCCCAAGGGCGCTCTGGGGCTGGTGATCAACCGGCCCACCGACCTCACGCTGGGCACGCTGTTTGAGCGCATCGATCTCGAACTCGAAATCGCCCCGGTGAAGGATTCGCCGGTGTTTTTCGGCGGTCCGGTGCAAACCGATCGGGGCTTCGTGCTGCATGCGCCTGCCGGCGACTACAGCTCCAGCATCAAGCTGGGCGATCTGGCGTTGACCACATCACGCGACGTGCTGCAGGCCGTGGCCGACGGCAGTGGGCCAGCCCGCATGCTCGTCACCCTCGGTTATGCCGGGTGGGGTGCGGGCCAGCTCGAAAACGAAATGGCGCAGAATGCCTGGCTCAATGTCTCGGCCAATCTGCACATTATTTTCGACGTGCCGCCCGACGAGCGTTATCCCGCTGCACTCAAGTTGCTGGGCTTCGATCCCGTGATGTTGACGGGCGACGCGGGCCATGCCTGAAGAAACGTTGCTGGCGTTCGACTACGGCGAGACCAAAATCGGCGTGGCGATCGGCAATACCCTCACGTCGCATGCGCGCCCGCTCGAAATCATCAAGGGTGAGGCGCAGGCGCCACGCTTTGCGCGAATCGAGCAACTGCTGGCCGAGTGGCAACCCCAACGGATCGTGGTCGGCTTGCCGCTCACGACCGAGGGGGATGAACAGCCGGCGTCCAAGCGTGCCCGGCGGTTCGGCAATCAACTGCATGGCCGCTACGGCCTGGCGGTGGTGCTCGTGGATGAGCGGGGGTCGAGCATGGAGGCCCAGTCGATATTGGGCAGCCACGCACCGGATGACGCCGTGGCAGCGGCTATTATTCTGCAACGTTACTTCGACGCCTTGCCCGCCGCTTAAACCATTGCTGTCCGCATGCTCAACCCGCAACTGAATCGTCAAGGTCGGTTGGTCCATCTTCTGTCGACCGAAGGATTGTCGCGCGCGTTGCTTACGGCGCTGCTCGATGCGGCTGACCGGCGCATGGGGTCCGACGGGCGTTTGCGTGCCGATTCGGACATCCCGCTGTCGCACTGGCGGGTGGCGCTGTGGCGTGAGGAGGGTGCGGCGTTGCCGCCTGATGGCTTGGGCGCTGGCGGGGCCGTGGCAGGGCGTGACGACGACCCTGCGCAATCTCGCGAGCACTCCATGTCGCGTCTGGCAGACGCGGCGGCGTTACTGGGGGCGCGGGTTGAGCAGTGGCCGACAGATCATCCCGCACCAGACATTCCCGCACCGAGCGACCTCGATCTGCTCGTGATGCGGCACCGTGCGAGCGGCGCTGCGCATTGGGCCGCCCGGCGCACGCGAGGACCGCGGCACATCGTCAATGCCGGCGACGGCGCGCACGAGGATCCTGTTTCTGGATTGACGATGGTGGCCGCGTTGCGGCGGGCCTTGCCCGATCTGACAGCGTTGACCGTGACTCTGGTCGGCAATCTGAATGCCAGCGCGGCCGGGCGTTCCTGCCTGCATATTCTGACGACCCTGGGCGTGCCGGAAGTGCGGCTGGCCACCCCGCCCACGCTGGCACCCGAAGTCAGTGCCGCGCTAGGGGTGCAGGCGTATGTGGACGTGGATGCGGCCTTGGTTGGCGCCGATGTGGTTGTCGTGCTTCCGATGGCGCCGGATCACGGTCAGCCGTCGCGAAACCTTTCGGCATGCGAGTACCGCACGCAGTATGGCGTGTCGCAGGCGCGCCTGACCGCTGCCTGCCCAGCCGCCGTCGTGCTGCTCGCCGATGGGCTTGAAAGCATGCTGGAGGTTGCAGATGACGTGAGGCCACTGCCTCTGGATGACTGGGGCCGTGCGGTGAGCCTGGCGGTTCTGCACACCCTCGTCGAAGGCGAGACATGACCCTACGCAATAGCCACTCGGCTGTGCACACCGGCTGCGTGATTCGGGCCTGGGAGGCCGACGCATGAGAACGCACGTTGCGGGTGGCCGTGTGATCGATCCGGCAAGCGGCCTGGATGCCGTCGCCGATATCTGGATTGCCGACGGGGTGATCGTCGGCATCGGGACGCCGCCTTCGGGATTTGAGGCCGATCGGCGCATCGATGCGACCGGGTTCTGCGTGCTGCCGGGCCTGGTGGATCTTTCGTTCACGCCGGGGCCGGCAAACGATTGGTTGGGTGCGTTTGCAGGCGGCATTACGACCGTGGCGGCAGGCGTTGCCGCCGACGCGGCGTTTGCGTCATCTGCGGCAGCGACGCCGCATCGGACGATGGCGCCCCGGTTGTTGCCTGTAGGGCCGATGTGCGTCGATACGTCCAACCAGCGACTGTCCGATTTCGGCAGACTGCGGCAGTCCGGTTGCATCGCCTGGTCGCCGGGCAGGCCCGTGCCTGGACGGCATGGAACCCCACCGATGCGTGCCGATGCTCGCAGCGGTCGCAACGGCGGCGGCAAGGACCGGTCTGACACCGCCGACCGCGAGCCTTCCCGCGCCGAGCGCACCGGCAGCGCTGCCATCGATCCGCATGTGCTTTGGCGCGCGATGCAATACGCCCGCGGATTGGGCGGGGCGCTGTGGCTGCCGCCGGTCGATGCGGCGTTGGCTCATGGTGGCGTGGCGGGGGCGGGCGCTTATGCGGCGCGACTGGGCCTCGATAGCGTGCCGGTCGTTGCCGAGACCCTGGCGTTGGCACAGATCTTCGCACTGCAACGCGACACGGGCGCGCGCGTGCACCTGTCGCAGATCACCAGTGCAGAAGGGGTGGCGCTCGTGCGCGAGGCCAAGCGCGAGGGGTTGCCGGTAACCTGCGATGTTGCGGCTCACCACCTGCATGTGATCGACCTGGACATCGGGTTCTACGACCCGCGTTACCGGCTCGATCCGCCGTTACGCGGGTCGCGTGATCGCGATGCGCTGCGCGCGGGGGTGGCCGACGGCACCATCGATGCCGTGTGCTCGCATCATCGTGTGGTGCCGCCCGAGCACGCCGACGCGCCGTTTGCGTATGCCGCCGCAGGCGCGGCCGACGGTCCGCTGCTGGCGTCGCTGGTGCTCAAGTGGGCGCGGGAAACCGGCGTGTCGCCAGTGCAGGCATTGGCGAGGATCACGACCGGCCCAGCGGCCGTGGTGGCCGCCACCCAACCGGCCTTGCCGCGTGCGGGACGGCTGGAGGTGGGCGTGCCGGCGGATTTCTGCTTGTTCGATATCGATGATTTCTGGTTGGTGCCTGACGGCGAACCGCATGGCGGTGCCGCAGGTGGTGCAACTGGCGGTGCGACAGGCGGTGCAACAGGCGGTGCAACTGGCGCGGCCTTTTACGGGCGCACGCCGTTTTCCGGCATGCCGATGACCGGCCGCGTCACGGCGACGTATATCCATGGAGAATGTGTATGGCGGGCGGCGCAATGAGCGTTGTGTGGTTCGTGGCCCGTATGGCCTTTTTGTTGCCGCTCCTCGTTGTGGGGTTGTTGTGTGTGGCTGTGGTGTATCCGCTCTTGAGCGTAAGGGGGCGCTGCCGCCTGAATCGCCGGTGGTCGCGGCTGTTGCTGGGCGTGTGCGGCATCCGCGTGCGCGCCGCCGGGACGCCGATCCTGGAGGGGCCCGTGTTGTACGTGGCCAATCATGTGTCGTGGATCGATATTTTCGTGATGAATTCGGTGCGGGCCACAGCCTTCATCGCCAAAAGCGAGATTCGGGCCTGGCCGGTGATCGGGTACCTGGTGGCGGGTGCCGGCACGCTCTTCATTCAGCGCGGTCAGCGTCATGCCGTGCACGCGGTAAGCGAAGCCATGCAAGCGCGGTTTGCGCAGGGCGAGGCATTGGGATTGTTTCCTGAAGGCACGACCTCGCTGGGCGACGATCTGCTGCCGTTTCACGCCAGTTTGTTTGAGCCGGTGCGGTTTGCGTCGGTGCCGGTGCAGCCGCTGGCGATGCAGTTTCGCCAGCATGGCAAGCGCAGCAGTACGGCCGCATTTGTGGGCGAAGAAACCCTGGTGGCCAATCTTTGGCGTGTACTGGGTTCTCGGGGGCTATCGGTCGACATCATTTATCTGCCGCCGCTCGATCTGAGCGTGGACGGGGTGCCGGCCAGGCCACCGGCAACGGCATCGCCGCAATCGCCGTCGACCGCGCCGTCCGCCGCCGCTGTGGCGCCCCGCGCGATACTGGCGGAACGCGCACGCCAAGCGATCGCGCGCGGTCTTAACGGTTGATGTCGGATGCATCGGTGCGCAATGCGCCGACCGATCTGCAGGTTGTCGCCGTCGCGACTCGTATTGCAATCAATGGTCGTGCGGATCCAGTGAGGATTCGCATTCGATCTGCACCAGCTTGTGGTCTTGCAGGCGCATGGCCGTGAGCTGTCCGCCCCATACGCAGCCGGTATCCAGGCAGATGGCGTCCGACCGAATCATCAGCCCCAATGTCGACCAATGGCCGAAAACGACGGTGATGTCTTTGGTGGCGCGCCGCGGCACGTCGAACCACGGCACCAGGCCTGCCGGCCACGCCCCCGGAGTGACCTTGGTATCGAATTCCATGTGACCCGACGGCGTGCATAGCCGCATGCGGGTGAACGCATTGATGATCACGCGCAGACGCTTGCTGCCCTTGAAATCGTCCTTCCAGTTGACCGGTCCGTTGCCGTACATCTTCTGGAGCACTTTCTGCCAGTTCGGACCGCGCAATGCCTCCTGCACTTCGCCGGCAAGCGCGAGGGTTTTGTCCACATCCCATTTGGCCAGGGTGCCGGCATGCACCAGCAGATGGCCTTGCGCGAAGTGGGCTAACGGCCGGTTGCGCAACCAGTCGATCAGCTCATTGCGATCGGGTGCGCGCAGGATGTCGTCGATGGTGTCCGATTTGCCGGGCCGGCGCACGCCGGCGGCGGCGGCCAGCAGATGCAGATCGTGATTGCCCAGTACCGCCACGGCGCGGTCGCCCAGCGCCTTGATGCGGCGCAGTGACGCCAGCGACTGCGGGCCGCGATTGACGAGGTCGCCCGCAAACCAGAAGTGCGCGTCGGGATCGGCGGCGATGTGGGGATGTGCCAGCAGTTGATCGAGGGAATCGCAGCAGCCTTGTATGTCGCCAATCATCCAGATACTTGACGTCATACGGCAGCCTTTCTCCACGGCCAGCGGCGCTGCACCAGATTGGCGATGGCGTGTCGGGATTCCATGCGGGTCAGCGCACCCAGTGCCAGCAACAACGCGCCCACGTTGGGGCCGATCGCGGTCACCCAGGGCGGCCACTTGCTGAGCATGCCCACGTTCAGGGCCAACTGGTTGATCATGAAGAAGCCCACGCCCAACAGAATGCCGACGAACACCTTGGCGCCGACGCCGCCGCGGCGGGTTTGCATGAAGGCAATGGGCGCCGCGATCGTCATCATCACCAGCAGCGTGAAGGGATAGACGAGCTTGCGCCACAGTGCGACCACTTGTCGCTCCGAGGACAACTGGTTGACGTGGAGATAATCGATGTAGTCGATCAACGTGGCCATCGACATTCGCTCAGGCGTCAGCACGCGCGCAAGCAGGCGCTCGCCGGTCAGCGAACTGCCGAATGCAATATTGGGCACACGATCGACCGACAGCAATGTTTCGCGATCGGGTTCGGCATCGCTCAACGCATCGATGGCATTGGGCTTGAGCCGATTGGCAGTGACGTTCTCCATCACGAACTTGCCGTCATTGAACCGGCCGCGCTCGGCGACGGACATTGAAAGCAACTGCTGACCTTTGTCGAATTCGTACGTATTGACACCGGACACCTGACCGCTGGCCAGGAGCTTGGCCACGTTGATGATGCGGGTGCCGCCTTCGGCTGTAGGTTCCTTGAACCAATAGCCGCTGACCATCTGGCCGCCGCCTGCGCGGCCGCGGTACTCGAGGCTCGCCTCGCCGCTCTTGATCTCTGCCCACGGTGTGGCGTATTCCGAGAGCAGCGTGGCGAAGATCATGGCCGGGATCGTGACCACCCAGAGCATCACCATGAGCCGCATGCCACTCACGCCGGATACCCGCAGGATGACGAGTTCGTTGCGTTGGGCAAGCCCTGCGAGCGCCAGGATGGAACCGATCAACAGCCCGATGGGCAGCAGGTCGTAGAGCCGTGTGGGCACCGCCAGCGCCTGCATGTACAACAGGGCCAGCACGGTGAACTTGTCGCCGACGTTATCGAGATCGTCGACGAGTGCGAAAAAGGTAAACAGCCCCAGCAAAGCCAGAATGACGACGGTGCTTGAGCGGTAGATTTCGCGAGCCAGATAGCGGCGAGCAGTACGCATGAATCGAATGAGAAGGAAGGTGACGCCCAACGTTGCAGCTTAACAAATCCTGCAGGGTCGGGTCAGGGTATATCGACCATGCGCATGCGGCGTTGAATCGTGCCGCTGCGGTTGCCTAAGTAGGTTGTCACACCGCGTTTATCGTAGTAACGCGGATTGGGCAGCATGACGGCCAGCCGCGCAGCCTGCGCCGCGTTGAGCTGCGCCGCAGAAGTCTTGTAATAATGCCGGGCAGCGGCCTCGGCACCAAAAACGCCCACCCCCCACTCGGCCACGTTCAAATACAGTTCCAGAATACGTTCCTTGGACATGACATGTTCGATCATGTAGGTCAGCACCAGTTCCTGGCCCTTGCGCACATAGGTGCGTGAACCCGACAGAAAAAGGTTTTTCGCCAATTGCTGCGTGATCGTCGAGCCGCCCCGTATCTTGGCGCGCGCGAGCTCGGCCTGGGCCTGGTTGTACTCCCAGGCTTTGCGCACGGCATCCCACTCCACGCCTTCGTGCTCGGTGAAGCCCGTGTCTTCCGAGGCGATCACCGCGCGCTTGAGCGACGTACTGATCTTGTCGTAGGGCACCCAGGTGTATTGCAATTGCGCATCGGGATTGGTCTCGCGCAAGCGCGAAAGTTCGTCGCGCATGACGGCGCTGCTGCTGGGCGGTTGGTAGTTGTACCAAACGACGCGGCAAAACAGCCACAACTGATAGGCGATGATGAGGATGGCGAATGCCATCAACACGCCGGTCGCGATGCGCAGCCATGAGCGGCGCGGTTTGCCGCCGCCGGGCGCATTGCGTACCGCCATCGAACGTGCGGGCCGGGCCATCAGGCGCGCTTGCCCAACGATCGACGCAGCGCGTCGAGCACCGGCGCCGGGTCGGGCCGGATGCCGTGCCAGATAAAGAAGCTCTCGGCCGCCTGCCCGACCAGCATGCCGAGGCCGTCGGCTGCGGCATGGGCGCCGTCGGCCGTGGCCTGACGCATGAAGGGCGTGGGTTGCGCACCGTACATCATGTCGTAAGCCAGGGCGCCCGGCGCATACAGGCCGGCGGGCAGATCCGGGGGCGCGTCCCCCAGGCTGCTGGCGCTGGCATTGATCACGATATCCCAGCCTTCGGGTTGCGCAGCTGAGGCCAGGTCGCCCGCAGTGACACGGCCGCTGTCGTCGAGTGCCGCCAGCGCCTGCGCCCGGGCCGGCGTGCGGTTGGCGACGTGCAGGGCGGCGCAGCCGGTGGCCAGCAAGGGATGCAGCACGCCGCGGGCAGCGCCGCCGGCACCGACCATCAAGATGCGCTTGCCCTCGAGTTGCCGCCCAAGGCGTCGCAGGTCGGCAACCAGTCCGATGCCATCGGTGTTGCAGCCATGCACGCCGTCGGCTTCCATCCAGAGCGTATTGACGGCTCCGGCACGCTGGGCCCGTTCGCTCAAACGCGAACCGGCCAGGGCGAAAGCCTCATGCTTGAACGGCACCGTCACGTTCAGCCCCGTGCCGCCCGCCTCGAAAAATGCTGTGGCCGAGGGCACAAAGGCGTCCTCCGGCGCGTCGCGCCGGTCGTACGACAGCGCGATGCCCGTTTGCGCGGCGAACGCGGCATGGATGTCGGGCGAACGGCTGTGCGTGACGGGATGGCCGATAACGGCGAAACGTGCGACGGCGCCGGCATGGGGGGCATCGATGATGCGGCCCGTGTGAGCCACGGCGGCGGTGCCCATCGATGGCGTTTGCGTCGTGGTGGCGCAGGCGGTGGTAGCCGTGGAGGCGGACTCGGGTTTTGCGGCAGCAGTCATGGCAGGATCGGTCATTGGGCGCGCATGTCGAGCGTCTCGTTAACGAAATGCCACGTGCGCGTAATCGAAAGCGTACCCGCCTGGCTGGCCAGCGCCGGGGGAAAACGGTCGAACGGCGCGGCCAACTGAATGATGCGTCGTGCCGCCTGATTCAGCGCCGGGGAGGCCGCCGGGCGGTCGATGGTCAGGTTGGCGATACTGCCGTCGGCATTGAGTGTGACGGTCATGCGTAGCGAGCCGTAGAGCCTGCCGCCGGCGCTGTCGGGGTAATGGGCTGTGCCGACAGCTTCGACCCGGCTGCGCCAGGCGGCTACATAAGCGGCCTGCGCGGCGGCGACCGCCGCCGGAGCGTCGACGGTGCGCCGAGGCGCCTGGTTGCCCACGGTTTCCTGTGGCGCGAGGGCGGCAAGCCGCGCGTTTTGAATCCGTGCGGCCTGATCGGCGTCGTTATCCCCACCGCTGCCTGCGGTCTCGGGCGTATCGTCGGCGGGGGGCGCATCGGGTACAGCGCGCGCCGTGGGCGCCAATTGGGTCAGCAGGCGCGTGCGCTCGGCTTCCAGCTCGGCCTGGCGCTTACGCAGCGCCTCCAGCACGATGCTGTCGGGCGAGTCGTCCGTACGGGGCAGGGCCGACGAGGCAAACCCCGTTTGCGCAGTGCCGCCACCATCCACATTGACCTGTGCCTGCAGGGTGCTCTGCGGCGGGGCGGTGTCGGTGCGGGCGTTGACGATGGCGACTTCGAGCGTGTTGTCGTCCAGCGCCGGTCGCGGTCCACCACCGCTGTGCCAGGCGAGCAACCCGGCATGTACCCCGAGCGACACCGCCAACGCGATCCACAGTGTCGACAGTGCCCGCGCCCGGCGTTCGCGGGCGTGCCTGTCCGTCGTCGAGAGGGAAAAGTCTAACGTTTGCACATCGGCATTCTAAGCCGGACGCGCTTGGGCAGCATCTTCGGCAGTATCCGCCGCCGCGTCGCGTGCATTGACCGGTGCCGCCGCGGCAGCAGGCATCGCGGCATCGATCGCCGTGGCGTCGTCGGAATGGCCATCGGGCGAGTCGACAGGCGCGCCATCGGCTTTCGCTGCCAGTACTTCGGGGTCCTGATCCAGGCCGGCGGGGGCGCCTACCTCTTCGGCACCGCTCTCGGCGAGATCCGCCGCCAGAGAGACGGAGGGCGCGCCGGACTGATCGGCGCGTGTCTCACGGTAGGCTGCGTCCAGTTCGAGCGCCAACTCATCCGCGCCGAAGATCTCGATGTCGACCTCGGTGCCGCGCGCCAATGCCGGCATGCCGGAGATGCGTGTGACGAGCGGGGCATTGCCCAGGCGCACGAGATCGTCGCGCAGCACGGACGCCGTCGTGCGCGTGAGCCCTTGTTGCGCAACCCAACGCAGGCACCAGTAGCGTTCCATGCCGTTCTGGAAATCGGCCCAGGCGGCGTACTGCGTTTCGAAGGCGCTGATGATGGCAAACAAATCCGCATCGCGCGGTTTGAAAGGGGCCACCAGTCGCGCCGATACGCCATGCTCGACCGCCGCGATCAACTGCCATTGATTGACGAGGTCCACATAGCGACGCAGGGGCGAGGTGCACCAGGCGTACTGAGGAACGCCGATGGCTTCATGCGGCAGCGCTTGCGTGCTCATGCGTACGCGTCCGGCTTGCTGCGAGCGATAGATGCCCGGCAATCCGGTTTCGGCCAGCAGGCCACCCCATACGTTGTTGGCGAGGATCATGTACTCGGCCACCATGCGGTCCAACGGCGCGTTGCGTTGGCGCGGCACCAGGCGAACGGGCGTATCGGGATCGTTGGGATCCCCATCCAGGTAGAAGCTGTATTCCACCCGTGAGTTGTTTTCGGGCTTGCCGCGCACTTCTTCACGCTTGCGCGAGAGTGCTGTGGCCAGGCGCCACAGGGGGCGCAGCCAATGGGCATAGGGCATCGCTGCATGTTCATCGTCTAGCGCCGCTTCGGTCACGGCGCCATCCAGATGATTGTGTCGCAGGTTTTCGCGAACGGTGATGCGCTCGACCTTCGTTTCCGTTGCAGTGATGTCGCCGGTGTCCAGATCGGCCGTCACATATAGCGATAGCGCGGGCACAGCCCGCCCGGCGTCGAGCGAAAACGCCGCGATGACCTCGTCGGGCTGCATCGGAATCTTGTCGCCCGGCATGTATACGGTCGACAGCCGCGCGCGCGCAAGCTGGTCGAGTTCGCTATCGCGCGTGACCGACAGGCCGGGCGCCGCGACGTGAATCCCCACGCGGACCTTGTTGTCGGCCAATACCGTCACCGACAGGGCATCGTCGATCTCGGTCGTGGTCACATCGTCGATCGAATAGATCTCGGCATCGGAGAGCGGCAGGTCTTGCGAGACGGGCGGCACTTCTACCGGCGGGAAGGCCAGGCCGCGCGGGAAATTGACCGCGAGGAAGCGACGTTGATGCAGTGCCAGCGCATGAGGCCAGGCGCCCAGGTCCAGCAGGAGGCGATCGGGCCGCTTGCGCGTTCGGGCGCAGGCGGCTTCCAGCGCCTTCCACGCCATGGTGTTCTTGTCGGGGCGAACGACCAGCGACTCGGCCACCTGGGCGATCGGCTCGGGCAGCGTCCCCGTGGCCATGGCTTCGACCCATTCTTCGAGCTGCTCTGCCTGACGTTGCTTCTTTTCTTGCGCGGCGAGCGCGGCTTCGAGGATGTCGGGCGGCGCCGGACGATAACGGCCGCGGCCTCGGCGATGAAAATAGATGGGGGCGCTGTGCAGCCGCATGATGATCGCGGCGTGCTCGACCGAACTCGGCGTGTGGCCGAAATAGGAGAGGGCAAGCTCCTGCGCGTCGAATTCTTCCTGTGGTGCCACTTCCCACAGGAAGGGAATGTCGAGTTCGGCAGCGGCTTCATTGGCCTGTGCCATCAATGCGGCGGCGTCAGGCGCGGAAAACGTAAACAGCGTATTGCTGCGTTTGAGTTTGCTGCGCTTGCCGGTCTCGGACTCGATCTGCAGACTGGCGTCCGTTTCGGACAGGATATGCCCGGCCTTGAATTGGCCGTCATCTTCGAAAAAAACAAACATATGAAACGTTCCAACCGGCATGTTAAAGACCATGCCGTATGTAAATCAGGATTGAGGGGTCGCGACGGCGTCGGGCGCGGCGAAGGCGAACACTTCAGGCATCCAGGTTTGAAAATCGGATAGGCCGTGATCGCTGCCGGGAATGATGCGCTGACGCGCACCGGCGTAGAAATCACGCATTTCGGTCCAGTCGAGCACTTCGTCGCCCGTGGCCGCCACTAAAAAATAGCGATCGAGCGACGTGGGGGCGGCAACGGTCAGCGTCCGCAAGGCCTCCACATACTCGGGCTTGAATTCGAAGGGATCGTCGCTGTGAAACTGCGTGTGCGACCCCACCTGCGTGGCCAGGTCGCGGGCGGCATGCACCGCTGGGTTGAGCAAGATGGCCTTGCAGTCGAGCCGCTCGGCCAGCCACGTAGCATAAAAGCCGCCCAGCGACGAGCCGACGACCGTCAGTGCGCGGGGGCCGGCATCAGAGGTGGCGCGCGGCGCACGGTCGAGCAGCGTGGTGGCCAGATCGAGGGCAAGCGCTGCAGCTGCCGCGGGATCGGCTGGGAGTTGGGGGCACGCCCACTGATCTTCGCGGCCGGCTGCCTTCATCGCGTCGGCCATCAGACGTGCTTTATACGATTGCGGCGATGAACGAAAGCCGTGCAGATAAAGAATCATGCGACCTCGCTTTTATGTCGCGCGGCAAGCGCATCCAGCAATTTGCCGTGGATGCCGCCGAAGCCGCCGTTGCTCATCACGACGATGTGATCGCCCGACCGTGAGGCAGCAACGATGGCCGCAACCAGGGCGTCGATGTCGTCATAAGCGTGCGCGCGCGTGCCAAGCGGGCTCAAGACCTGGGCCGGGTCCCAGCCCAGGGCGTGCTTGCCGGTGGCGGCGCCGAAGCAGAATACTTCGTCGGCGGTGGCCAAGGCCGGCGCCAGACGGGCAGCCATCGTGCCTTGCTTCATCGTATTGGAGCGCGGTTCCAGTACCGCCACGATGCGCGCATGCCCGATCTGCTTGCGAAGGCCCGCCAGCGTGGTGTCGATGGCGGTGGGGTGGTGGGCGAAATCGTCGTACACCTTCACGCCGTCGATCGTGCCGCGCAATTCCATCCGCCGCTTCACGCCGCCGAACGCATTGAGCGCGGCGATGCCGGCATCGGGCGCCAGGCCGGCGTGCTCGGCGGCAGCGAGCGCAGCCAGGGCATTGCTGCGGTTGTGTTCGCCGGTGAGGTGCCACGAGATTCGGCCAGCGCGCACGCCGCGATGCAAGACGTCGAAGTGGCCGTCGCGATCGACCTCCGATGCCGCCCAATCGCCCTCCGCACCGAAAGTGACGCGTTCGGACCAGCATCCGCGCTCAAGGACGCGCGCAATCGCGTCGTCATGGTGCGGCACGACCAATCGGCCATTGCCGGGCACGGTACGCACCAGATGATGGAATTGCGTTTCGATGGCGGCGAGATCGGGAAAGATATCGGCGTGATCGTATTCGAGGTTATTGAGGATGGCGGTGCGCGGCCGGTAGTGCACGAACTTCGAGCGCTTGTCGAAAAATGCGGTGTCGTACTCGTCGGCCTCGATCACGAAATGGCGCTTCGCGGAATCGAAACGCGAGGAGGTGACGAGATCCGGCGCGATGCCGCCGACCAGAAAGTTGGGCGCAAAGCCTGCATGCTGCAGCATCCACGTGAGCATGGCGCTGGTCGTGGTCTTGCCATGCGTGCCCGCCACGGCGAGCACATGCTGGCCGGGGAGTACATGATCACCCAGCCACTGCGGGCCAGACACATAACGTGCACCGCTGTTGAGGATCGCTTCCATCAACGGATTGCCGCGGCTGACGACGTTGCCGATGACGAAAAGATCGGGGGCGAGCGCGAGCTGCTCCGCCCCGAATCCTTCGATCAGGTCGATCCCTTGTTCGGTGAGCTGCGTGCTCATGGGCGGGTAGACGCCCGCATCGCATCCTGTGACGCGATGGCCGGCCGCGCGTGCAATCAGCGCGAGTCCGCCCATGAAGGTCCCGCAGATACCTAATATGTGTAGATGCATGCCGTACCAACGAAAGTGAGTCTGCAGCCCCATTGTAGTGGAGCGTGTCAGCCCCCTTTGCGGAATCAGACGAATTACCCGCTCGTGCCGCGCTCGCGTGTCTTGTCTACATCGTGACGCATCTATGGGCAAACAGGTATCATCGCACCATGAAGCGACGTAATTTTGTCTATGGCGGGTTGGCAGCCATCGCCATCGGTGCAACGGGTTACGCGGTAACGCGCGGCGACTCTCCTCGAAGCGCCGGGCCGCAAGCCGCCGATCCCAAGCCTGCAGCCGCCGATGGCGGTCTCGCCACATTGATGGGCCAGACCTTGCCCGACGTCGACGGCAAAATGACGGCGCTTTCGCAATGGGCAGGTAAACCGCTGTTGGTCAATTTCTGGGCAACTTGGTGCGCGCCCTGTGTGAAAGAGATGCCGGAGCTCGATGCGCTGGCGCGGACCTATCCAAATGTGCAGTTTGTCGGCGTCGGCATCGACTCACCTGACAATATTCGCGCATTTCAGCGTAAAGTGCCCGTAAACTACCCGCTATTGGTGCTGGAAAACAATGGGGTGGAACTGCTGCGGGCCATGGGCAATGGTCCTGGCGGCTTGCCGTTCACCGTCATCGTGCATCCCCAAGGGCGCGTCGAGCGCCATATCCTGGGTCAGATAGATGCCGATGACATTGCCAAAACACTGTCGCGGATCACGGCGTAACCTTTCTGGACAAATGCAGTGATTTGTCGTACAAAGGCGCCTTATCGTCGACGTTCACGGTAGTTGTTGCCGGGCTTTCCGGTGCTTTTCCCCCTTCCATGGCCCAACGCATCCTTGTCCTGCACGGACCCAATCTCAATCTTTTGGGCAAGCGCGAACCCGGTATCTACGGGCGCCTGACCCTGGCTGAGATCGACGCTCGTCTGCACCAGCTTGGCGCCGAGTTGGGCGTAACGGTCAGTACCTACCAAAGCAATCACGAGGGTGCGCTGGTCGATCGCATCCAGGCTGCAGCCGGTGACGGTACCGACTTCATCGTGATCAATGCCGCCGCCTACACCCATACCAGCGTTGCCATTCGCGATGCCCTGTCAGGCGTTGCGCTTCCGTGCGTTGAAGTACATTTGTCCAATATTTACAAGCGCGAATCGTTTCGACACCATTCCTACATTTCCGATATCGCAGTTGGCGTCATTGCCGGACTGGGCGCGGAGGGGTACGAATCGGCGGTGCGGTTTGCGTCGCGGCAGTGACTGCGCTGGCGCATCATTCATTCACCTTTTTCATTCCCGGCGATCGCGCGTGCGACGGTCGCCGTCAACACTAACGGGAAGCAGCTTTCATGGATCTCAGAAAACTTAAGACGTTGATCGATCTGGTTGCCGAGTCCGGCATCGCCGAACTCGAAATCACCGAGGGCGAAGGCAAGGTTCGCATCGTCAAGTTCTCGCAAACCTTGCAGCCCGTGGCCTATCATCAGCCCGAGCACGGCTACGCGCCGGCGCCTGGCGCCGCACCCGCTGCCGCGCCGGCCGCGCCCGAAGCGCCGCCCGTGGTGTCGGGTCATGTCGTGAAGGCGCCGATGGTCGGCACGTTCTATCGCTCGCCCAATCCCGGCGCGTCGCCGTTCGTCGAAGTGGGTCAAACGGTCAAGGAAGGCGATCCGCTGTGCATCATCGAAGCGATGAAGCTGCTCAACGAGATCGAAGCCGACAAATCCGGCGTCATCAAGGAAATCCTGATCGAGAACGGTGAACCCACCGAATACGGTCAACCTCTCTTTGTCATTGGCTGATATGTTCGAAAAAATTCTGATTGCCAACCGCGGCGAAATCGCGCTGCGGATACAGCGCGCATGTCGGGAACTGGGCATCAAGACCGTTGTGGTGCACTCGGAAGCCGATCGCGATGCCAAATATGTGCGGCTGGCCGACGAGTCGGTCTGCATCGGTCCGGCGCCTTCCCGCGAAAGCTACCTGAACATGCCCGCGCTGATCTCGGCGGCCGAAGTGACGGACTCCGAGGCGATTCACCCGGGTTACGGCTTTCTGTCGGAGAACGCCGACTTTGCCGAGCGCGTCGAAAAAAGCGGATTCGTCTTCATCGGCCCGCGTCCGGAAACCATTCGCCTGATGGGCGACAAGGTCAGCGCCAAGCACGCGATGATCGAAGCCGGCGTGCCGGTGGTGCCCGGCTCGAAGGGCGCGTTGCCCGACGATCCGCAGGAAATTCTGCAAACCGCTCGTGAAGTCGGTTACCCCGTCATCATCAAAGCGGCCGGTGGTGGCGGCGGACGCGGCATGCGCGTCGTCTACACCGAAGCGGCGCTGCTGAACGCGGTCACAATGACGAAGGCCGAAGCGGCGTCGGCGTTCAACAATCCTGAAGTCTATATGGAGAAGTTCCTCGAGAACCCGCGCCATATCGAGATCCAGGTGTTGGCCGATGGCGGACGCAATGCCGTCTGGCTGGGTGAGCGCGATTGCTCGATGCAGCGGCGTCACCAGAAAGTGATCGAAGAAGCGCCGGCTCCCGGCGTGGCGCGCCGCTTGATCGAGCGCATCGGTGAACGGTGTGCCGAGGCTTGCCGCAAGATGGGCTATCGCGGTGCGGGCACGTTCGAGTTTCTGTACGAAAACGGCGAGTTCTATTTCATTGAAATGAACACCCGGATTCAGGTCGAGCATCCCGTGACCGAACTGATCACAGGTGTGGATCTGGTGCAGCAGCAGATTCGGATTGCGGCCGGCGAGAAGTTCACGCTGCGTCAGCGCGATATCGAATTCCGCGGTCACGCCATCGAATGCCGCATCAATGCCGAGGATCCGTTCCGTTTCGTGCCCAGCCCCGGTCGGATAACCAACTGGCACGTGCCGGGCGGCCCGGGTGTGCGTGTGGATTCGCACGTGTTCAACGGCTACTTCGTGCCGCCCAACTACGATTCGATGATCGCCAAGATCATCACGTACGGCGACACGCGCGATCAGGCCCTGGCCCGCATGCGCATCGCCTTGTCCGAAATGGTGGTCGAAGGTATTTCGACGAACGTGCCCCTGCATCGCGAGTTGCTGCAGGATGCCCGCTTCATCGAAGGCGGTACGAGCATTCATTATCTTGAGAACAAGCTGGCGCAACGCCCGTAAGGGGTGGGTTGCCAGCAGACTGCGGAACTGTCGTCATGCGTGAATTAGTCCTCCATTGTCGCGACGCCGAGGCGGAAGCCATGTCCGACGCGTTGTTGGAGGCGGGCGCCTTGTCGGTATCGGTTGAAGATGCCGACAGCGACACGCCCGACGAACGTCCGCTGTTCGGCGAACCCGGCACGGAGCCCGATGTGCTGGCCTGGGGCCACAATCGGGTGGTGGCGCTGATGCCCGACGGCACCGACCCGGCGCAGATGGTGGCGCAAGCCACGGCTGCCAGCGCCGCATTTGCCGCGTGGGAAGCGTGGACCGTGCGCGAGGTGCCCGACGCCGATTGGGTACGCCTGACGCAGTCGCAGTTTCAGCCGATACCCATCGCTGGCCGGCTCTGGATCGTGCCCAGTTGGCATCGGGACGATCCCGCGGTGCCCGGACTGGACGACGCGGGCGCCGATGGCCGCATCCACATCGAACTCGACCCGGGGCTGGCCTTCGGTACCGGCAGCCATCCCACGACCCACTTGTGTCTGGAATGGCTCGAAGCCACCTTGCCGGAGGGCGCGACGGTGCTCGATTACGGCTGTGGCTCCGGCATCCTGGCCATCGCGGCCGGCAAGCTTGGGGCGAGCGAGGTCACCGGTGTGGACATCGACGACCAGGCCGTGCAAGCCACGCGCGATAACGCTGCCGTGAATCATGTGACGGTGAAGGCGCTGTTGCCCGATGGTTTGGCAGACGGGCAGTATCGTGTGGTGGTGGCCAATATCCTGTCCAATCCGCTTAAAGTGCTGGCGCCGATGCTCAGCGGCCGCGTGGCCGCCGGCGGCGATCTGGTGCTCTCCGGCGTACTTGCGCGTCAGGCCGATGAGGTCGCGGCAGCGTACGCGCCGTGGCTCGCCATGACCGTCTGGCGTGAGAAAGACGGCTGGGTGTGCCTGCACGGCCGCCGCGTTTGACGGCGACCGCGCAACCATCATGGCGTCGTTAACCACCCGTTGCCCGCAATGTGGCACTGCCTTCAAGGTGGTGGCCGATCAGCTGCGGGTTCGGCAGGGGCTCGTGCGCTGCGGCGTATGCAGTGCCGTCTTCGATGGCTATGCTCGCCTGATCGGCGAGGCGGAAAGCGTGCCCCCGGCACCTGCCGTAGCCCACCCGATCGCTCCAGCACCGTATCCGACACCGGTTGCCTTGCCGCCGGTGACGTCAGCGCCGCCGGTGGCGACCCCTCGGGCGCCCGTCGACGACGCCGATCCGCCATGGGCGATGCCGCGTGCCACGCCCCCCGAGCCTTCGGCGAACGCGTATCTACGTACCCCGCGCGTTGCCGCATCGCCTGCTTCGCAACCGCCGTTTGACGCTTCCATACCCGCGCCTGCACCGGCCCCGGAACCGGCGGTCTTGCGCGATCGTTCGCATGCGTCGCGCCGCTCGAGCGACGACGAGCAGGACGATCGTCCGCCTCGAGATGCCGATGCCGAAGATGAGGATCGCGATCCTCAGGCCGGCGTCTCCGGCCGCGGCCCGGCCTATCCGTCGCCGTACCGCAGTAGCGGTGGCGACGATCAGGCCGCCGGGCTGCGCGCGGCCGGTTTCGGCTACGGACGCACGCAAGCCGACACCGAACGCGCTGACAATTACCACAGCCGGGAACCGCATCATGCGGGTTACCGCAGCGACGACTACGCCTCGAAAGACTATCTGCTCGAGCGCAACGACAGCGACGGCCGCACCCCGGCCGGTACCGCCGAGCAGGACGACGAGCGCCCCACGCCGCGTGCCGAGGCCGGGCGGGGCGCGGATCGCAGCCCGCGCACGCCCGTGCGCAATCCTCGGTTCGATCTGAGCGATGACGACGTGCCGTCGCGCCGCGAAGATGAGGATGAAGACGACGGGCCGTATGCGCCTGCACCTGCCGTGTCGCCTTGGGACAATCGCCGTGAGCCGGCCGTGTTCACACAGCCGCGCGCGGCCGTCGGCCCGGCCGATCAGTGGGGCCGGACGGGGCAGCCGGCGCGCAATGCAGGACCCCGCGATGCGGCGTTCTATCTCGACGACGACGACACGCCGGGGGCCGACGCGCGCGAGCATGACGAACGGTATGCCCCGGATGCCCGCGATATTCGTCCGACGCGCGTGACGCTCGACGATGATCTGGCCGACGACAACGTGGCACGCGACGGGCGTGACGATGAGTGGGACGACGATGACCAGGACGCGGCACCGGTCGTGCGGGGCGAGACCCGTGTACGCCAGAGCGGCGACCCGCATGCCGGTGCCACGCCGCCCGAATTCATGGACGACGAGGTCGAACGCCAAAGTACGTTCGGCCGGTGGTTCTGGGGCACGTTGTGCGTGGTGGCCCTGATCGCCCTGGCGTTGGCCAGCATCTGGACCTACCGCAACGCCATCGTGACCTCGGCTCCGCAGTTGCGGCCCGTCATGGCGCAATTGTGCGCGCGGATGGGTTGCGAGGTCGGGTACGCGCGCCGTATCGATCGCATCGCGATCCTGTCGTCCTCGTTGCAGCCGCCTGCAGGCGGATTCACGACGGAGCCGGGCCGTAACCGCTTGATCATGCGAGCTGTGATCCGCAATCGTTACAACATGCCGCAACCGTTGCCGGCATTGACGCTGGAACTTACCGATTTTTCCGACACGATCGTGGCGCGCAAGGTGCTGCGGCCCGAGATGTATTTGCCGGCCAATGTTGCCGCTCAGCCGTTTGCGGCCGAGGGTGAGTTGTCGGTGGCGGTGCCGATTGATGTGACCGATCTGCAGGTCAACGGCTACCAGATAGGTAAATTTTTTCCTTGATAAGGGAAGGCGATAACGATGGCGAGTTCCGTGCTGGTATGTGGGTCCATGGCTTTCGACACGATTGCCGTGTTTGAAGGGCGCTTCAAAGATCATATTCTTCCGGATCGCATCCATTCGCTCAGCGTGTCGTTTCTGGTCCCCCAGATGCGCAAGGACTACGGCGGTTGCGCCGGCAACATCGCCTACGGCCTGAAGCTGCTGGGCGGCAATCCGCTGCCGGTGGCCACAGTAGGCGAAGACGCCACCGATTACCTGGAGCGCCTGCGCGGCATGGGTATCGATACCGAACATGTGCGCGTGATGCCCGGCACGCTTACCGCGCTGTGCTACATCACGACCGATCTGGACGATAACCAGATCACCGCCTTCCACCCAGGCGCCATGGCTTTGTCGGCCGAGAACGATATTTCGGGCGTGAAGGCCGATTGGGCCATCGTGGCACCCGACGCCAAGGCCGGTATGTTCGCGCACGCCGAGCGCCTGCATGCCACCGGCGTGCCGTTCATTTTCGACTTGGGCCAGGCGATGCCGTTATTCGACGGCGAAGATATCGCCCGTATGGTGGAACTGGCTGATGTGCTGACGGTCAATGACTATGAAGCAGGCGTGGTCGAAGAGCGCGTGGGCAAATCGCTGGGCGAAATTTCCAAGGGCGTGCAAGCGCTCGTCGTCACGCACGGCGCGCGCGGCGCGACCTTGTGGCAGAAAGGGAAGGACACCGCCATCGCGCCGGTTGCAGCCGGCGACGTGGTGGATCCGACCGGCTGCGGCGACGCCCATCGGGCCGGCTTGCTGTACGGACTGACTTCCGGAATGTCGTGGGTGGACTGCTGCCGCCTGGCCAACGTGATGGGTGCGCTCAAGGTGGGTGCGCGGGGCACGCAGAATTACGCCCCCACCCGAGCCGAGATCGCCGCGCAATTGCAGGCTGCGTACGGCATTGCACTTCCGTAATATGCGTAGCAGCCTGTTGCGCTACTGCTAATTTTGTTGCTTCATGCACGGGTTATCATCTGTCGATGCTGTGCTGATCAGGAGAACAGACGTAATGAACACGACACCATTTTTCTCGACGGGAACGGCGCGGCGCGTTCGTGTCCTTGCGCTTGGCGCCATCGTCACTTCCGTGGCCTTGCTCGCCGGTTGCGCCAACAATAGCGCTTCGGGCTCGGTCTATAGCTATGGGCAGGCCCAGCGCGAGCAGATCGTGCGTGCCGGCACCATCACGGCCGTGCGTCCCATCGTGATTCAGGAAGACAAGACCTCGGGCGCTGGTGTACTGGCCGGTGGCGCACTGGGCGGTGTCGCAGGTAACGCCGTTGGTGGCGGTACGGGTCGCGCCATTGCGACCGTGGGTGGCGCTTTGCTCGGCGCACTCGCCGGCAATGCCGTCGAAAACCGTGTCGGCCGCACCTCCGGTCTGGAAGTGACGGTTCGCCTGGATAACGGCGAAACCCGTGTCGTGGCCCAGGAAGCGGATATCCCGCTGAGCGTGGGTCAACGCGTGCAAGTCATCAGTGGTGCCGGTCCCACGCGCGTCGCCCCGATGTGATACCGACGTCGTCGTGTCGGCCATTCGGCCGGTACGATGGCTCATACCCTCGATGGGCATTGCCCGGAGGAGGGGATAAACCCGCAGTGTTGTGTGCATGCACAACCTGCGGGTTTTTGCATTTTCGTTAAGCGCGCTGTCAGTTGGCGGTCCTTAGAATCGCCCTGCAATCTCCTGTTGTGTATTGTTAACTCGAAATTTCGCTAGCGTGCATTCGCTACGACGGCATCCAGGGCGCAGCATCATCATGATCACTGAACAAGCCATGCACGATCGTCTTGCCGAGATCGTCGAATCCATCATCTTGAAGAAAGTCACGGCCGACACGCCCCTGATCGAGTCGGGCCTGGTCGATTCCCTGTCTGCCGTGGATATCACGCTGGCGGTCGAAAGCGCGTTCGGCTGTAGCATTCCCGCCCCGGAGATTGCCGAGCATTTGCAGTCGGTTCGCACGCTTGCCGACTATGTCGCTGCTCACGCATAACAGCCGGCTGCTGTCGCATATCGCGGCGGCCACCACGGCCGCCGTGCTGGCCTTGGGGCTTTACATTGCCGGCGACGATTTCCTGGATCGGCTGCCGTTGCCCGTGCAATTGCCGTCTGCCGCAACCAGCACGACCACGGACAATTACCTGCCCAATCTCGGACCCGACTGGGGCACGCAGAACGTCAATATCGGGCGCCTGGCCAATGCGCTCTCGGACGGCACGCTGACGGTGCTGGGATCGTCGGAACTCTCCAGCCACGATCTGCGTTTCGTGCCGTACCGCTTCTTCCCGCAGGAATTGAAGATGCCCACGCTGGCCTATGGGCATGCGATGTTTCAGTCGTACGGTATCTTCAGTGTGCTCGAATCGATCTCGGATTCGCTCACGCCCAATACGCGTTTGGTCATCATGGTGTCGCCGGCCTGGTTTGCGTCGGGCGGCCAGTTGCCGCGCAGTGCGTTTGCCGAACACATCAGCGGTCCGGTCTGGGATCGTCTGTGGGACAAGCCCGCCACCCGCGATCAGATGCAGTCGTGGATCAGCAACAACGCCAATTTCGGTCTGCTGTGGCTCATCGCCAATGGGCAGGCCTCGCAGCTGAAGGACAAGCTCGGGCTGTGGTGGCGCACCTACGGCGAGCGTCCGGCGGACCGCCCCCGCAGCAAGTTGAGCGTGCCGGCCCATCGCTACGTGACGTGGCCATCGGCAGGCAAGCTGTCGGCGTCGGGCTGGGACGCCTTGACGCAGGAAGCCCGTGCGGCCGAGCGGGCGCTGGGCGGGCATAACCCCTACGACGTGCGGGACGATTACTACGAACAGTTCCTGAAACCGCTTGCCGCACCGGCTCACAACGAGTTCGCGGACGTCAATCCGTTGACGCGCACCGAGTTGGGCGATCTGGCACGTGTGATGGCGTTGCTGCAGCGGCACAAGGTGCGGGCCTACTTCGTGATGCAGCCCTTCAATCCCAAATTGATCCTGGACCACGATCGATTCGATCCGGCGGTGGCAGCTTTCAAGGGCATGTGCAGCCATTACGGCATGGGCTGTCTCGATATGTACAGCATGCCGTTCGAGCCCGGCGTGGTGCGCGACGATATGCATCTGGCCGAACTGGGTTGGGCGATCGCCAACCGTGCGATAGCGGAGTACTTCACGCGATGAAACGTTTCATGTGGCACCTTTGTTTGTACGTCGGCCTGATTCTGGTGTTTATCCTGCAGGCGCAGCCCACCACAGGTAGCGGCGGACCGATCAAGGTCGAGTTCCAGTACCAGCAGTTCTGATCGCCATGGAACTCTTCGGCAGTTTCGGCTTTTTCGGTAGCGCGATTGCGGGCGGCCTGGGGTTGCTCGCCTATCGTTTTTTTGCTGCCCCCCTGCGCTTGTCTTACCGGCGCGTGGTGGGTCTGGTCGTGGTGGCGGCATGGTTCGCGATTTTCTGGGAGCGGCCCTATCAGCCGTTGGGCTTGCTGGCGGTAACGAGCGGCGTATTGTGGCTCGTGCGCCGCAGCTATATTCCGACCTGGGTGGCCGTGGTGCTCACGCTGGCGCCGTTGGTCGTCGTGAAGACGGGCGTGTCGACCCTGCCGGCAATGCTGGGCCTGTCGTTCGCCACGTTTCGCGCCATCGATGTGCTGCTGTTCTCGCAGCGCAACGAGCGTATCGATCCGCTGGACTACTTCGCATATCTCTTCTTCCCGCTGACCTTGCTGGCGGGGCCGATGTACCGGTGGAAGCACTTTCAGGCGGATCTCAAGCGCGGTTACGACGGGATATCGCTGAATAACTGGCTGACGGGCCTGGAGCTCGTACTGGTCGGCGTGATCCAGAAGTTCGGTCTGGCCGAAGCGATCTGGCGATTCGGACTCAGTCAGGTCTCGGCGCAGGATTATTCGTTCACTGGCGTGGTGCTCAATGCGTCGCTCTACAGCTTTTATCTGTTCTTCGACTTCGCCGGTTATACGAGCATGGCGATCGGGGTGGGCATGTTCTTCGGATTATCGCTGCCGGGTAACTTCAAGAATCCGCTGGCCACACTCAATCCGCAGGATTTCTGGCGCCGCTGGCACATCAGTCTTTCCGAGTGGCTGCGCGACGTGGTCTTCATGCCGATCTACAAGGCGCTTTCGAAAACGGCGTATTTCGGCCGCCATCGCCTGGCTGCGCAAAACATCGGAATCTTCGCGACCCTGCTGGCGATGGGCGTATGGAACGGGCTGTCGTGGCACTACATCGCAAGTGGCGTCATGTTCGGCGCCTATTCGGTGGGCCATAACCTGCTCGTGAATGCCGCCCGCACCCGGCCCGCGTGGCAGGCCACGTTTGCCCAACCCGCCGTCAAGTTCGGCGGGCGCGTGTTGACCCTTGTGCTTGTGGCGCTGGCGCTTTACGTGTTCAGCGGCCGCAGTCCGATTTGATTCTTGAAGCGCGCTTATGCATGTCGATCTGTCTTCAGCTTGCTTCACCGATCTGGCGCATCGCCCCGATGCGCCGGCCGTGATCGGCGCGGATCGTACGCTCACCTGGCAGCAGTTGCACGACGAAGCGCAGGCATGGGCCGCACAGGCCCGCGCGGCCGGGCTTGTGGCGGACGTGCCGGTTGCGATCTATGGGCACAAGGAGGCCGCGTTTTTCGTGGCCATGGTGGGTTGCCTTCTGGCGGGCCTGCCGTTCGTGCCGATCGATACGCTTTATCCCCGCGAGCGCATGCTGCGCGTGGTCGACATTGCGCGTGCAGGCGCGGTCTATGATGCAGCGGCCGGCGACTTCCTGCCGGGTGCGCCAGGCGGGGGCACGCCGTTGGCCGAGAAGGATGTGGCCTATGTGATGTTCACCTCGGGCAGCACCGGCGACCCCAAGGGCGTGCAGATCGGCCGCGAGAGCGTGGTGCTGCTGGCCGAATGGATGCGTGGCTGCTTCGGCCTGGGCGATGCGCCGGTCTTCATGAACCAGGCGCCGTTCAGCTTCGACCTGTCGATGTATGAGGTGTTCGGCACCTTGGCGACCGGCGGCGTGTGCGTGCTGAACGCGCGCGATCGGATTGCGAGTGGCGCGGCGTGGTTCGAGCGGTTGGCCGAGGCCGGCATTACGGTATGGGTGTCGACCCCGTCGTTTGCGCACCAGCAACTGCTGCATGCCGGTTTCTCACCCGAATATTTGCGAAGCCTCCAGGTCTTTCTCTTTTGCGGTGAGCCGCTGCCGGTGGCATTGGCCGGGAAGCTGCGCATGCGGTTTCCGTCGGCCCGTATCCTGAATACCTACGGCCCCACGGAAGCCACGGTGGCTACCACGTGGATCGAGATCGACGATGCGCTTCTGGCGGCACATCCGCAACTGCCGATCGGCTATGCCAAGCCCGACTCTGCAGTATGGGTGGAGGGCGACGAACTGTGCATCGCGGGCGAGCACGTGATGCGGGGTTACTTGAATCGGCCTGACCTGAATGCCACCAAGCTATTTACCGATACATCAGGCCGGCGCGCCTTTCGCACGGGAGACGTTGGCGAGCAGCGTGAGGATGGACTGCTGTTTTGCCGCGGCCGGCGCGACGATCAAATCAAGCTCAATGGCTATCGCATCGAGCTCACCGAAGTGGACGCCGCACTCGATCATTTGACCGGCGTGCGTGCCGGCGCGTGCATCGTGCTGCGCCGTCCCGATGGGACTGCCGTACGGTTAATCGGATTTGTGGAGCGTTCCGAAGGTATGGAAGGTGCCGATGATTCGGCGTTGCTCATCCAAGGCCCGGACGCCTTTGGTCGCTGGAAGCACGTGCTGGGAGAGCGGTTGCCGGGTTATATGGTGCCCACCGAGCTGATCGTGTGCAAGCATCTGCCGATGTCGCCCAATCACAAGATCGATCGTAAAACGCTGGCGCAGTGGTATGCGGACATGCCGGCGTAGCGCGGCGCTGAGCATTGAGGTAAGTGGTGCGAATGATCGGTGCGCGGCAGCGACACGGATAGACGGCACGGATAAACGGTACGGATAAGTGGTGCGTATAAGCGGTATCGATAAACGGTACCGATAAGCCGTACCGATAAGCCGTACCGGTGATCGACCATCCAAAACAAAACCCGCCGAGGCGGGTTTTTGTTTGTTGAGCGGTGGCTCGGCTGGCGAACTCACGCTTGCGGCTTGACGCCACATGCCATACATCAAACGGCGAAATTACAGCCCGAACAGCCGGAAGCTTGCGCGCGTGATGATCATCAGCAGCACTTGCGCCAGGATCAGCAACACGAGCGGTGAGAAATCGATCGTGGTGCGGGGCAGAATGCGGCGGATCGGGTCGAGCAGCGGGGTGGTGAGGGTTTGCAGGAGCGGCATGAGCGGCGCACCGGGATTGACCCATGACAGCACGGCCTGAATCAGCGTGAGCCACACAACCAGATTCAGGATCCATTTCACGACCGTAAGCAATGCTGCGCCCAAGGCCATCGGCAATGCCGAGACGGGGGGCAGCGTGCCGATCGCGGCCAGCCACATGAGGAAGAGGTACACCAGGGCTGCCAGCCAGGCGCCGACGAGGCACGCCCATTCGATTCGTCCGCGGCTGGGGATCACGCGGCGAAGGGGCCCGACGAGCCAATCCGTGCCCCGGAACACGGCATGCGCCAGCGGATTGAGCGGGGGAATACGCACGGCATGCATCCAGGCGCGGATAATGAGCGCGGCGCCAAAAAGCGTGAAGGCAATATCGAGCAAGAACCGGAGAATGTCGCCGATCATGGTGTCATCTGTCGCGTTGAGGTGGCGCTATTGTCGCACGCATACGTGAATATCGGCGCCCACTCATACGAATGATAAACAGGTGAAAGGGCCGGCTGATCTCGGCGCGGAAATGAAAAAGCCACCTCGCGTCACGCGAGATGGCCCGGTATCCGCGCGCGCCTTCAGCGGCGCGGATCAGGAACGGTCGTCTTAGGGACGGCCGCCCGTGGGGAACGGCCACGATGCTGCCGGGTTCAGCGCGGTCTTCGTGCTGGAGGCGGCGCCGCTTGCGGAAGGCTGAGCCGGCTTCTTGGCGGCAGTCTTCTTGGCAGGGGCTTTCTTGGTGGCGGGCTTCTTGGTTGCAGCGGGCTTGGCGGCCGGCTTTGCTGCAGCCGTCTTCTTCACAGCCGGTGCTTTCTTGGCAACCGTTTTGGCCGTGGATTTCTTGGCCGGTGCCTTGGTGGCCGTAGTCTTCTTGGCGACGGCTTTCTTGGCTACAGCTTTTTTAGCAACTGCTTTCTTGGCAACGGCTTTCTTGGCCGGTGCTTTCTTGGCGGCGGCGACTTTCTTTACTGCCGTTTTCTTGGTTGCTGCTTTCTTGGCCGGAGCCTTCTTCGCTGCAACCTTCTTCACAGCGGCTTTCTTGGCCGGTGCTTTTTTGACGGCAGTGGTCTTCTTCACGGCGGCTTTGGTGGCCGTCGTTTTCTTTACTGCGGCTTTCGTCGCAGCGGGCTTCTTGGCGGCGGCTTTCTTGGCCGGTGCCTTCTTCGCAGCTTTTTTGGCTGTTGCCATGGTCTTGCTCCTTAGGTTCAGGGGTCCCAGAACTTAAACCCGCGCGCCTCAGGAGGAGTCGCTCGGGTTATTCATCGGCACATACCGACGGCATGACGTGCATGCCGGAAAGTGGTGTGCGCTAATGAATACGGCACAGCCATTTGAACTGGCCCCCGCGGTTGACGCGGGCCATTTCAAATGGCGACGGTACGCGCACGGGATCACCCGCTTGCGTACCGCTTTATTCAACGTGTCCGAACACCCCGACCAGGGATCACTCCCAGTTCAGCGCGCCTCCGGTCTGATATTCGATCACGCGTGTTTCAAAAAAGTTGCGTTCCTTCTTCAGGTCGATCATTTCGGCCATCCACGGGAAGGGATTTTCTTCCTGCGCGTAGAGCGGCTCGATTCCGATTTGCTGGCAACGACGGTTTGCAATGAAGCGAAGATACGACTTGAACATCGGTGCATTCAAACCCAAAACACCGCGCGGCATCGTGTCTTCGGCGTAAGCGTATTCCAGTTCGACCGCTTTGCGGAAGAGTTCGCGAATTTCTTCGCGGAATGCCGGCGTCCAAAGATGCGGATTTTCGAGCTTCACCGTATTGATCAGATCGATGCCGAAATTGCAGTGCATGGATTCATCGCGAAGGATGTACATGTATTGCTCGGCGGCGCCAGTCATTTTGTTCTGACGGCCCAGCGCCAGAATCTGGGTAAAGCCCACGTAAAAGAACAGTCCTTCCATCAAGCATGCGAAGACGATCAACGACTTCAACAGCGTCTGGTCCGCATCGGGCGTGCCCGTTTTGAAATGCGGGTCGGCGATGGCGTCGATGAACGGAATCAGAAACTCGTCTTTCGCGCGAATCGAAGGCACTTCGTTGTACGCGTTGAAGATTTCCGCTTCGTCCAGATCCAGGCTTTCGACGATGTACTGATAGGCGTGCGTGTGAATCGCTTCTTCGAACGCCTGGCGCAGCAAGAACTGGCGCGCTTCAGGCGCGGTGATGTGGCGATAGGTGCCCAGCACGATGTTGTTGGCAGCCAGCGAATCGGCCGTCACGAAGAAACCCAGGTTGCGCTTGACGATGCGGCGCTCGTCGTCGGTCAGACCGTTGGGGTTCTTCCACAGTGCGATGTCGCGCGACATGTTCACTTCCTGCGGCATCCAGTGGTTGGCGCAGGTGGCGAGGTATTTTTCCCACGCCCACTTGTACTTGAACGGCACCAGTTGGTTGACGTCGGTCATGCCGTTGATGATGCGCTTGTCGGCCGCCTTGACGCGATGCGCCGTGGCGGCTTCGTCCACCGCCGGTTCGGCAGTGGCGGGGGCGGGCTGAGGCAGTGCCGCGTCGTTGAACGCGTTGCTTGCCGCGCGCACCGGCTCGGCCTGGGCAGGCCCGCGACCCGACGTGGGCGTCGGTGCGGGTTGCGTGGCGAGAGGTTCGTCGTCCCAATTAATCATGAATGCTTTCTCCAGCGTCGGTTATTGGCAGGCTTCGCACTCGTCGAACCCGGCGTCACCGGGTCGCATCGTGCAGGCCGCGCCGACGACTTCCGGTTCCGGCAAGTTGGGAGCGGCGGCAACAGCGGCAACACCGCTTTGCCCGCCCGACGATACGGCGTTCAGTTCGCCGCCACGACCCGTGGACTTCTCGGCGCTCGTTGCACCCATGGTGCGCAGATAGTAGGTGGTCTTCAGACCACGCAGCCAAGCCAGCTTGTATGTGTCGTCGAGCTTCTTGCCCGACACGCCTGCCATGTAAATGTTGAGCGATTGCGCTTGGTCGATCCATTTCTGGCGACGCGAGGCGCATTCGACGAGCCAGTTCGGCTCAACTTCAAATGCGGTGGCATAAAGGCCACGCAATTCGGCCGGTACGCGATCGATGCGGGAAAGGCTCCCGTCGAAGTACTTGAGGTCGGCGACCATGACTTCGTCCCAGAGACCGAGCTTCTTGAGATCGCGAACGAGATACTCGTTAACGACCGTGAACTCGCCGGAGAGATTCGATTTGACGTACAAGTTTTGGAATGTCGGCTCGATGCACGCAGATACACCAATAATATTGGAAATCGTCGCCGTTGGGGCAATTGCGACGCAATTCGAATTCCGCATGCCGTTTTGTTTGATGCTGGCGCGCAACGCGGACCAATCGAGCGTGCTCGACGTATCCACTTCGACGTGACCGCCGCGCTCTTCGGCGAGCAGGGCGAGCGTGTCTTGCGGCAGGATGCCACGATCCCACAGCGAACCGGCAAACGATTCGTAGCGGCCGCGTTCGCCGGCCAGCTTGCTCGACGCCGAGTAGGCGTAATAGCACACCGCTTCCATCGAGCGATCGGCGAATTCGATGGCGCCCTGCGAGGCGTACGGCAGACGCATCATGTGCAGGCAATCCTGGAAGCCCATGATGCCCATGCCCACCGGGCGGTGACGCTTGTTCGAGTTCGCCGCTTTGTCGACGGCGTAATAGTTGATGTCGATCACGTTGTCGAGCATGCGCATGGCGATGTTCACCGTGCGCTCGATCTTGGCGTGATCCAGCTCGAAGCCGCCGTTGGCCGACGGTTTCATGTGAGCGACCAGGTTGACCGAACCCAGGTTGCAGACCGCGATCTCCGACTCGTTCGTGTTCAGCGTGATCTCGGTGCACAGGTTCGAGCTGTGCACGACGCCCACGTGTTGCTGGGGTGAACGGATATTGCACGGGTCCTTGAACGTGATCCAGGGATGGCCGGTTTCGAACAGCATCGACAGCATCTTGCGCCACAACGTCATGGCGGGCATTTTCTTGAAGAGCGTCAGCTCGCCGGTGGCGACCTTGTTTTCGTAGCCCAGGTAAGCGGCCTCGAAGGCGCGGCCGACCTTGTCGTGCAGGTCCGGCGTGTCCGACGGCGAGAACAACGTCCATTCGCCGTTTTCCATCACACGCTTCATGAACAGATCGGGAATCCAGTTCGCCGTGTTCATGTCGTGCGTGCGGCGGCGCTCGTCGCCCGTGTTCTTGCGCAGTTCCAGGAATTCTTCGATATCCAGGTGCCACGTTTCGAGGTACGTGCACACGGCGCCCTTGCGCTTGCCGCCCTGGTTGACCGCGACGGCGGTGTCGTTGACGACCTTCAGGAACGGCACGACGCCCTGGCTTTCGCCGTTGGTGCCCTTGATGTGGCTGCGCAGCGCGCGCACGGGCGTCCAGTCGTTACCCAGGCCACCGGCGTACTTGGCCAGCAAGGCGTTTTCCTTGATGGCGTCGTAGATGCCTTCGAGGTTATCGGCCACGGTGGTCAGATAGCACGACGACAACTGCGAGTGCAGCGTGCCGGCGTTAAAGAGCGTGGGCGTGGAGCTCATGAAGTCGAACGAGGAGAGAATCTCGTAGAACTCGATGGCGCGTGCTTCGCGGTCTTTTTCGCCCAGCGCCAGGCCCATGGCCACGCGCATGAAGAACACCTGCGGCAATTCGATGCGGGTGTTGCGGATGTGCAGGAAATAGCGGTCATACAACGTTTGCAGGCCGAGGTAACCGAATTGCAGATCCCGATCGGCGTTCAGCGCCTTGCCCAGACGATCCAGATCGAACGTTGCAAGCTTGGCGTCGAGCAGGCCGTTGTCGATGCCGCGCTGAATGAACGTGGGGAAGTAGACGGCGTAGCGCTCGTTCATCGCGCCTTGGCGCACTTCTTCGCCCAGCACTTCCTTGCGGATCGTGTGCAGCAGCAGACGGGCCGTGACCTGGTTATAGGCGGGATCTTTTTCGACCAGCGCGCGTGCCGACAGAATCGCCGACTTGAACACTTCGTCGACGGGGATGCCGTCGTACAGGTTCTTGATGGTTTCTTTAAGAATGGCTTCGGTGTCGATGAACTCGGTCAGGCCGAGTCCCGCGGCGTCGATGGTGTCGCGCAGCGACGCCAGATCCAGCGGGCGCTTCACGCCGTTATCCGTAATGTTCAGACCGAGTTCGTTTTTAGGGGCGGGGGCAGCCGTGCCGGCGGTCGCGGCTCGCTCTTGCGTGCGCTTCTCGCGGTACAGCACGTAGGCACGCGCCACGTCATGTTCGCCCGAGCGCATCAGCGCCAGTTCGACCTGATCCTGGACGTCTTCGATATGGAACGTGCCGCCGCTGGGGCGGTTGCGCACGAGGGCCGACACCGACTGGCGGGTGAGCTCTTCGACGAGCTGGCGCACGCGGGCGGAGGCGGCGCCCTGGCCGCCGTTGACCGCCAGGAAGGCCTTGGTCAATGCGATCGCGATCTTGCTGGGCTCGAACGGTACGACGGAACCGTTGCGGCGAATGATGTTAAAGCTGCCCCATTGCCCGGCGGGCGCCTGGGCGCCGTCTTTCGACTGCTGGGGAACGGCACCTTGCCGTGTCTCGGTAGAGGAGGTCGTCTGCATGGAAGCTCCTAGTGTGCGTGGAATGCGTGATGAAGGAATCGGCCCATCGAAGGCCAATTCCGAAGTAAGTGGGGTGATGCTGGAAATCGTGAGACGGGTGAGTCAACTACGACTGCGGCGCGCTAGAAGGATTAGGCTTTTTCCCTCTCCGGCCACTAGATGTGGTGTGTGCCCGAGGCGTCGGCACCAATTCTAGTGACCTTGGCCGTTCGGATCAAGTCTAAAGTTTACTTGACGAACCCGACGAAAAATGCAAATTCGAACCTGCCTTGGAAAAAACAAAATCGCCCGGCGCGCAGAGCCTGCACGGCGGGCGAAGTGACTACTTAGAATGCCGTTTCAAGCGGTTTTTCGTAGATCTTCGACCGGAGAATGAGGCATATCGTAGGCCTGCAGTGCGCGACTCAAGTCTTCATGAAATTTAAGAATGTTCTTATCTTTCACGTGACCGTAGCCCCGCACCTTTTCTGCCAGGCTGGCGATACGCACCGCCTCGCCCAGGCGGGCGGCGTCCAACCTGCCGCAGAGCGTGTCGATGGCCGCGACATAGGTCTGGATCATCGCGCGTTCCGTGCGGCGGTCGGCAGTGTAGCCGAATGGGTCGAGCCATGTGCCGCGCACCCGTTTGAACCGCGCCAGCAGTCGCAGGGCCGGCATCATGCGCGGGCCGAATGTCATCTTGCGCGGTACCCCGGTGCGAGGATCCTTGCGGGCCAGGAGCGGCGGCGCCATATGAAAGCGCAGGCTGTAGTCGCCTTCGAATTGCGCGCCGAGTTGCGCTTCGAAGGCGCCGTCCGTAAAGAGGCGAGCGACCTCGTACTCATCCTTGTAGGCCATCAGCCGATAGAGCTCGCGCGCCACGACCGGCGCCAGACGCAATGCGCCATCCGGATGCACGGCGCGTTCGCGTTCGGCTACGCCACGCACGATCGCTTCGTATCGGCGGGCATAGGCGGCGTCCTGGTAGCGGGTGAGATCGGCAATGCCGCGAGCCAGACGCTTATCGAACGATTCCGGAATCGTCAGTTGCACCACTTGGGCGGCGGGGCGCAACGCAGCAGCGAGCGCCTCCGGCTGCTGTGCCGCCAGCCGGCCGTAGTCGAAAGCTTCGGTGTTCTTTTGCACCGCCACGTTGTTGAGTTCGATGGCGCGCTTGAGCGCGGCATGCGACACCGGCACCCAGCCCCGCTGCCAGGCGTAGCCGAGCAGGAAGATGTTCGAGAGAATGCTGTCGCCGAACAGCGCAACCGCGATCTGATGGGCATCGAGCGATTCGGCGTGCGCGTCGCCGACGGCATGGCGAATCTTGGCCAGCAGCGACTCGGGGCGGAAGGCCGCATCCGGATTACGGGTGAATTCGGAGAGCGGCGCCACATACGTATTGGCGATCACATGCGTGTGACCGTGGCGCAGCGCGCCCAGCGATTCGGGCGATACCGCGGCCACCGGGTCGCACATGATGGCGGTATCGGCTTGCTGCCAGTCGATGCGCACGGGGCCGGGGGCCGCCTGAGCCGTACCGATGCGGATATGGCTGATCACCGTGCCGCCCTTCTGCGCCAGGCCGGTGAGATCCAGCACCGAGGTGCTGCGGCCTTCCAGGTGCGCGGCCATCGACACGAGTGCGCCGATCGTGATCACGCCGGTGCCGCCCATGCCGGCCACGAGCAGGCTGTATACGCCGTCTTGTGACGCGGGCGCGGGCAGGGGCAGGGTGGCGATCGCGTCGGCCAGGCGCGTGCGCTCCGCCTGGGGGGCGGCGGTTTTGCGGGGCGCACCACCCATTACCGACACGAAACTCGGGCAGAAGCCGTCGACGCAGCTGTAGTCTTTATTGCAGCTCGATTGATCGATGGCGCGTTTGCGGCCATACGGTGTCTCGACCGGCACCACCGACAGGCAATTCGACTGCACGCCGCAATCGCCGCAGCCTTCGCACACGGCGGTGTTGATCGCCAGTCGGCGGGCGGGATCGGGGTAAGCATTCTTCTTGCGGCGGCGGCGTTTTTCGGCGGCGCAGGTTTGGTCGTGAATCAGGATCGTCACGCCTGCAATCTCGCGCAGCTCGCGTTGCAGGCGATCGAGTTCGCGGCGGTGATGCACCACGACACCCGCACCCATGTCCACACCAGCGTATTTTTCGGGCTCGTCGGAAGTGACGACGACGCGCTTGACGCCCTCGCTGGACATTTGCCGGCTGATCTGCGGCACGGAAATCGGGCCGTCGACCGGTTGACCGCCCGTCATCGCGACTGCGTCATTGAACAGGATCTTGTAGGTGATGGTGGCATTGGCGGCCACGGCTTGGCGAATGGCCAGGTAACCCGAGTGGAAGTACGTGCCTTCGCCCATGTTCTGGAACACATGTGGCATGGTCGTATAGCGCGACAGGCCAACCCAATCGACGCCTTCCCCGCCCATTTGCGTGAGTCCGCCCGTATCGCGGTCCATCCACGCGGCCATGTAATGGCACCCCACGCCGGACTGCGCCTGGCTGCCTTCCGGCACCTTGGTCGAGGTGTTGTGCGGACAGCCCGAACAGAAGTAGGGCTTGCGACGCATGCCATCCGCGTCGTTGTTGAGCGATTCCGGACAGGTGAATGCCGCGAGATGCGCCAGACGATCGGCGCCGCCATGGGCCGCGATCCAGCGCAGCAGGGGGGCGGCCAGCAGCGACGGGCGCAACTGGCCGGCCGACGGAATGAGGCCTGCGCCATCCATGTCGCGCTTGCCGACCACGCTTGGACGGGTGGCGCGGTTGAAAAGCATCTCCTTGACCTGCGTTTCGACGACGGCGCCTTTTTCCTCGATCACCATGATGTGGTCCAGGCCCTCGGCAAATGCCAGCAGACGATCGCGATCCAGCGGCCAGGTCAGGCCGGGGCGGTAGATACGCAAGGCGTCGGCGCCCTCGGCATCGTCAAGCCCGGCGCGGGCCAGCAATTCCATGACGTCCAGATGCGCTTTGCCGACGGTGATCAGGCCCATGCGGGCGCCAGGTGCGGCGCGCACGACGGTATCGATGCTGTGCGTGCGCGCGAAATCCGCCACCGCCAACATGCGCCGATCGATGCGGGCCTCGATGGCCAGCGACAGGAAATCGCGGGCACCATACTCGAGATCGTCGGCATCGGCCGCGGGCGGCATGGCGAACTGAGCCGGTGCCGAGACGTCGAACGCACGCCCACTTTCGATGGTTTCCGACAAGGCCTTGAAGGCGACCCATGCGCCGGCATAGCGCGACAACGCCCATCCATATAAGCCGTAGGTTTCATACTCGGCCACGGTCGACGGATTGAGGATCGGCATCTGCCAGCCGATCAGCGATGGTTCGCTTGCGTGCGGAATCGACGAGGACACGGCCGTGTGGTCGTCACCCACCACCACGAGCACGCCGCCGTGGCGCGAGGCGCCTGCCGCATGGCCGTGATGCAACGCGTCGCCGGCGCGATCCACGCCCGGACCCTTGCCGTACCACATGCCGAAGACGCCATCGACCGTGCGATCCTGGCGCATGCCCGCCTGTTGCGTGCCCATGAGGGCCGTCGCGGCCATGTCTTCGTTGATGGCCGGCACGAACGTGATGTTTTCGGCGTCGAGCGCCTTCTTCGCGCGCCACAACGCCATATCGACACCACCCAGGGGCGAGCCGCGATAGCCGCTCACGAACCCGGCGGTGTTCAGGCCGGCCGCGCGATCGAGGCGATGTTGCGTGAGCAGCATGCGCACGAGGGCTTGCGTGCCGGTGAGGAAGATGCGGCCGCTGGTGCGCGACAGGTTGTCGCTCAGGGCGTAATCGGTGTCCAGCGCAATGGAAGCGTGCACAGCGTCGTGTGGGGCATCTGCCGGCAGGGCGGCACCACGTGCTGCGGTGGCCGGAAATGCGGCAGTGGATGCTTCAGGTTCAAGTGCTGCATTGCCTGGCGCGGCAGGGTGCGAGTCCAGATCGGTATGGCGGGTGCCGTCCATTGGGCATGTCTCCTCGTTTTAGCCATGATAGGCTTCTCGCACAAGGGTTTTATTGCGTAATCGACGCGTGAATTCCCTATGATTTGAAATGAATGTTTCGTTTGATGGCCAAATCGTGGCAGTTGGCCTCAAAATCCGATGTTCGGGGTGTCGGGAGGCGTTTGAGCGTTGCTGAAACCTTCGGCGCACCGGCTGCTCGCATCGATCGACAAGGATTCGGTCGGGCGTGAGTGACGAACACGTTGGCCAATCAAAAGGAGGGGACATGGATAAGACGGATTTGGGGATCCTGCGTGCACTGCAGGAGGACGGCCGCGCATCGGCGCAGCAGCTTTCTGAGAAGGTGGGTTTGTCGGCCGCGCCCGTGTGGCGGCGGGTCAAGGCACTCGAGGCGCAAGGCGTGATCGTGGGCTACGGTGCCCACGTCGACCGGTCGAAGACCGATTTGAAGGCGTGCATGTTTGCGCATGTGAGCCTCGAGCGGCATTCCACCAGCGTGGTGGAGCACTTCGAACGATCGGTTCGCGACGCGCCGGAAATTCTCGAGTGCTATGCCGTCACGGGCGACTCGGATTTCCTGCTCAAGATTCTTGTGGAGAGCGCGGAAGACTACGATCGATTTCTGCATCGGTTTCTGTTCAACCTGCCCGGGATTCGTCAAACGCGCACGATCGTGGCGCTGCGCGAGATCAAGCACGACGTGAAGCTGCCGCTGTAGATGCCGGGGTGCGGAGCGCTTGAATGCATAACGAGTGCATGCCGAGCGCACATCGAGCGCACATCGAGCGCACATCGAGCGCACATCGAGCGCACATCGAGCGCAGATCGAGCGAGCATCGAGTCCTCACCAAGGCACACCGATTCCATACCAAGTGTTGCGCAATTGCACTAGCGCCAAACGCGATATTGCGTCTTCGCGGCAGGCTATTTAGAGTGCGTGAGTGGCCACGCGCCTTGCGGTGCCGCGTATTCAAAAGGTTTTGAACGTGTTGATGAGTCGTCCTCTTACGCATGCCGTCTTGGGCGCATGCGCCGCGTTGGCCCTTGCTGGCTGCGCTGTCAAGAAACCCGCCGCGCCGCCCGCCAGTGCCGCTTCCGGCGCTGCGTCGGCCAATGCCGCCGGCGTGATCGCATGCCAGGCGCAAGAGGCGTCGAGCCCCTTGGTTGGTACGTGGTATGCGGTGTCGACGCCGCGCGGCATGGCCGGTCAAATGCAGACCGTGACGGTGCTCAAGCCGGACGGCACCATGAGCTACGAATCGCAGCTCAAAGTGGGCAAGCGGATTCGTCCGGCGCTGCGTGAAACGGGATGCTGGACCTACACGAACGGCATCTACACGATGCAGACGACGCGCTCCAACGGCGAACCGGTCGATATCGAAGATCCCATCTACCGCAATCGCTATCGCGTCGAGCGCGTCGATGCGCAACGCATGACGCTGCGCGAAGACATCAAGGGCGGGCAGTCGTCGTCAGCCAAGAAGATGGCGCCGAACTACCGTCTGCCTTGAACCCCGCCGACGAACGGCGGGCGATCACGCTGCTGGCGCTGGCGGGGTTCGTCAGCTCCAGCGCGTTCCGGATCTGCGATGCGATGCTGCCGCAGCTCGCCCTCGATTTCGGCACCACCACCGGCGGTGCCGCTTATGTGGTCACGGCCTTCGCGGTGGCCTACGGTTTCGTGCAGATCGTTTTCGGGCCTGTGGGCGATCGCTACGGCAAATACCGGGTGATTGCATTTGCCACGTTGGCGTGCGCGATCGGGAGCTCGGTCGCGGCGCTGGCCAGTTCTTTACCGGTATTGATCGCTGCGCGCGCGGTGTCCGGTGCGGCCGGCGCGGGCATCGTGCCACTCTCGATGGCGTGGATCGGCGATAACGTGCCGTATGAGCGCCGGCAGGAAACGCTGGCGCGGTTTTTGACGGGCACCATTCTGGGCATGTCGACCGGCCAGGTGCTGGGCGGCGTGTTTGCCGACACGGTCGGCTGGCGCTGGGCTTTCGCCCTGCTGGTGGTGGGCTATCTCGTGGTGGGCGTGCTGCTGCAGCGCGAGTTGCGGCGCCAGCGCGAGACGCACGACGTGCCTACCGGCGGGCAGGCGAGGCCACGCTTCGTGGCACAAGCGGCCGTCGTCTGGCGCACGCCGTGGGCGCGCGTGGTGTTGGCCACCGTGTTCATCGAAGGTCTGCTGGTGTTCGGTTCATTGGCCTTTGCGCCGGCATATCTTCACACCCGCTTCGGTTTGTCGCTCACCTTGGCAGGCGCCGTGGTCGCGGTGTATGCCGCCGGCGGCCTTGCCTACACCGTGGTCGCGCGCCGGGTGGTGGCGCGATTGGGCGAAAGCGGCATGGTCATGGCCGGCGGCTTCGTGCTTGGACTTGCGTTCCTGCTTTATTTGATCGGGCCGATCTGGGCCGTGAGTCTGGCCGCAAGCGTACTGGCCGGCTTCGGCTACTACCTGCTGCATGCCACGTTGCAAACCAATGCCACGCAAATGGTGCCGGAAGCGCGCGGCACGGCGGTGGCGTGGTTTGCCTCGTGTCTCTTCATGGGACAGGCCGTAGGCGTGGCGATCGCCGGCATGCTGGTCGATGCGGCCGGGGCCGTTTGGATCTTCGGCAGTTCGGCCTTGCTGCTGCCGCTGCTGGGACTCGCGTTTGGCGAAGCGTTGCGGCGTAAAGGACGTGCCGTGTAGCGCACGCGTCCTTTACGCGGCGACTGTGAGCGCCAAAGTAAGCAACTGAGTAAGCACCTGAGTGAGCACCGAAGTGAGCACCGAAGTGAGCACCCAGGCAAACGCCTGAGCTGAGCCGGCAAGGGGGGCGCCTGACGCTACCCCGAAAAAGCGTTCGGCCCGATACCGAACGCCATGCGTTGAGCAAGAAAAAAAGCCGGAACGCGAGGTTCCGGCTTTTTGTGGTGCGTTCGGGATCGCGCAGCCCGTGTGGGCTACTGCCCGTTCACACGGTGCCCAAGCGCGCCAGCACCGTGTCGCGGCCCAGGATGGCCAGCACGGCGTCGATGGCCGGCGTTTGCTGTTGACCCGTCACGGCGATGCGCAGAGGAATGCCCAGTTGCGGCATCTTCATGCCGCGATCCGCCAAGACCTGCTTGATCGTGGCCGACAAGGCTTCGCGCGTCCACTCGGCATTTGCGGCACGTTGCGCGAAGTCACGCAGCGCTTCACGGGCCGGATCGGTCAGATGCTGGGCGGCCAGTTCGGCCGGGGCGCCCTTGAATTCGCCGCAGAAGAGCATGGCGCCATCGGCCAGTTGCTCGAGCGTTTCGGCACGATCCTTCAGCAGCCCCACCACGGCGGGCAGATCGGTGGCGTCCGGATTGCCGCCGCGTTTGGCGATCCGCGGTGCTACGCGGGCGGCCAATTCAGCGTCGTCCATGTGCTTGATGTAATGCGCGTTCACCCAATTGAGCTTCTTGGGATCCCACTGCGACGCCGATTTCGAGAGATGGTTGGTGTCGAACCATTCCACCAGTTGGTCGCGCGTAAACAGTTCATCGTCGCCGTGGCTCCAGCCCAGGCGCGCCAGATAATTGACCATCGCCTCGGGCAGGTAGCCCTCGTCGTCGTAGGCCATCACATTGACGGCGCCGTGGCGCTTCGACAGCTTCTCGCCGTCCGGACCCAGGATCATCGGCACATGTCCATACTCGGGCAGCGTGGCGCCCAGGGCGCGCAGGATATTGATCTGACGCGGGGTGTTGTTGACGTGGTCGTCGCCGCGCAGCACATGCGTGATTTTCATGTCCCAATCGTCGACCACCACGCAGAAATTATAGGTGGGCGTGCCGTCCGGACGCGCGATGATCAGGTCGTCGAGTTCGCCGTTATCGAACGTGATCGTGCCCTTGATCATGTCGTCCCAGCTCGTCACACCCGATTGCGGGTTGGCAAAGCGCACCACCGGGCGGCGGCCTTCGGGCACCGGCGGCAAGGTTTTGCCCGGTGCCGGACGCCATGTGCCGTCGTAACGCGGCTTGCGTCCCTCGGCACGCGCTTTCTCGCGCATGGCTTCCACTTCGTCGGGCGAGCTATAGCAGTGATAGGCCGTGCCGGCGGCCAGCATCTGCGCCACCACTTCGCGGTAGCGATCCATGTGCTGCATCTGGTAGAACGGCCCTTCGTCCGGACCCATGCCCAACCACTGCATGCTGTCCAGAATCGCCTGCACGGCTTCCGGTGTGGAGCGTTCCACATCGGTGTCCTCGATGCGAAGCACGAATACGCCCTTGTGGTGCCGAGCGAATGCCCACGAGAACAGCGCGGTGCGCGCGCCGCCCAAATGCAGGAAGCCGGTGGGGGAGGGAGCGAAGCGCGTGCGGATGGCGTTGGGAGCGGAAGAAGTCATGACCTTGAGGCGGTGTATCGTTACGGATAACCCCCATTTTAGAGTAGAGCGCGTTCACACCTATGTTGCGTCACGCCCTGGCTCCATTATTCGAACCCCGGTCGCTCGTGGTCGTTACCGATCGCCCCTTGCCGGTGGCGCAGTGGCTGCCCGCCGCGCTCAAGTCGTGCACGACGATGGTGATGTGCGGCGAGGGCATTGCGCCCGACATGCCGGATGTATTTGAAGGGGTCGATCCCGGCGCGCGGCCTGACCTCGCACTCGTGTGCGTTTCCCCTGCGGTGTTGCCCGAGACGCTGCGCCGTCTGGCGCCCGGCGCGCCGCGCGGACTCATCCTCCTGCCGCATCCGCTGCCCGACCCTTACCCGCGCGGCACGGCGGCGCTCTGCCGCGAGTGGGCGCGCGCGCACGATTGCCAGGTGCTGGGGCCAAGATCGTTTGGCGTACAGCGTTCTCACGCCGGTTTCAACTTCAGTCAGCATCCGGCGCTTGCGCGTATCGGCCGGGTGGCACTGGTGGCGCAGTCGCGTTCCATCATGGCGGCGGTCATGGATTGGGCCGACGACGTCCACATCGGTTTTTCCACCGCGGTGGCTTTGGGCGACGAGGCGGTCGTCGGGCTGGCGGAAGTGCTCGACTACCTGGCGTCCGATCCGCGTACCGACAGCATTGCGCTGTATATCGAAGATGTGGGCCCGGCGCGCGAGTTCATGAGTGCGATGCGTGCGGCCGCCAGCGTCAAGCCTGTGGTGGTACTCAAGGCGGGCCGTCACGATGCCGAGGGCAGCGATGCGGTGTTCGACGCCGCCTTGCGCCGCGCAGGCGCGGTGCGCGTGCGTTATTTCGTGCAGTTGTTTTCGGCGGTCAAGGTGCTGGGCTACAACCGCCGCCCGCGCGGGCAGCGCGTGGCGTTGATTTCCAACGGCAGCGGACCGCCGCAGTTGGCGCTGGACCTGATCGGGCCGGAGGCCGCGATCCAGCGCGCCGAATTGTCGTCGGCGACCCAGCGTGCGCTCGCCGCGCAGCTCGAACCCGACGCGGCCATCGACAATCCCGTCATCACCTATGTGCCGTTGACGGCCGAGCGTATGCAGGCGATCGTCGACATCGTGCTGGACGATACCGGCGTGGACGGCTTGTTGGTGCTGTTGGCTCCCGACGCCCTGGCCGATCTGCCCGCGGTGGCGGCGCAACTGGCCGTGCTGGCGCCGCGCGCCCGCAAGCCCGTGGTGACCTGTTTCATGGGTGACGCCGGCATGCGCCCCTTGCGGCGCATTCTCGACGATGCCGGCACGCCCGCGTTTCGCACGCCCGAATCCGCTGCCGATGCGCTCGGCGTGCTCTCGGCGCACTACTACAACCAGCAATTGCTGCTGCAAACCCAGCCGCCCGACACGCGCGCTTATCGTGCCGATCTGGACGCCGCCCGCGCCATCATCGCCGCCGCCCGCGCAGCCGGGCACCTCGAGCTGTCGCACGAGGCATCCTGGGCATTGCTGGCCGCCTTTCGGGCACCGGTTCAGGCGCTCACCGCCACCGGCAAGCCGATCGAGGGGGCGCTGCCCCGGCCGATGGCCATCCGGCTACGCCGTGACGATCATTTCGGGCCGGTGCTGCGCTTCGGCGCCGGCGGCCCGGATGCCATCCTCAGCTTGAGCGATCGCGGCATGGATCTGCCGCCCCTCAATCATTTCCTGGCGCGCCAGCTCATCGCGCGCAGCCGCGTGTGGCGGCACGTGCTGGCGCCGCGTGTGAATGAAGACACGTCCGAGATTCTGCAGCGGGCCGTGATGGACGTTTCCGAGATCGCCGCCGAGCTACCCGACGTCGATGTGTTGGAAATCGATCCGCTGTATGTGGGCGAGAACGGTCTGTACGCCGGCGCTGTGAAGGTCGTGCTTACAACGCAGCCGGTAACCGAACTCCCACAGGCGAGCGGTTACCCGCACATGGCGATTCATCCGTATCCCGCGCGCTACGTGCAGGCGCGGCGATTCGAGGATGGGCTGCGCTGGACGCTGCGGCCGATTCGTCCCGAGGATGGATCGGCCCTGCAGACCTTTATCCGCGAACTCTCGGAGCGGTCGCGCTACATGCGGTTCGTGTCGATGATGCGCGAACTCACGCCCACGCTGGTCGCCCGCTACACGCAAATCGACTATCACCGTGAGCTGGCTCTGGTCGCCGCCACGCAGGTGCCCAACCCTGAAAACCGCGGGCATCCGCACGAGGTGATCATCGGATTGGCGCACTATCTGCGCAACCCGGACGGGCGCGGTGCGGAGTATGCGTTGGTGGTGGCAGACGATTGGCAGCAGCGCGGATTGGGCAAGGCGTTGATGACGGCGTTGATCGACGCTGCCCGCGAACAGCACCTGGCCTACATCGATGGGCTGGTACTGGCCGCCAATCGGCCGATGCTGTCGTTGATGACGAGCCTGGGATTCAAGAACGACCGCGATCACGACGACCCAACCATGCGGCGCGTGTGGCTCGATCTGGAGCCGGAAGCGCCGGCGGGGCCGGCGATCGCTTGAAGAGGGCTTTGCCTCTTACACCATAAAGCGGGCTTTTCCCGCTACACCAGCACGCGGCGCAGGAACGCGGCGATATCGGCGATCTCTTGCGGATTGACGGCGTGCGGCATCGGATATGTGTGCCACTCCACTGTGTATCCCAGCTGTGTCAGTCGCTCGCGGGACGCTTCTGCGCGCACCAGCGCCACCACGGGATCGTACGTGCCATGCGCCAAAAAGATCGGCGTATCGGTATTGTGCGGGGTGTGTTCGGAAGCGGCCATGTCGATCAGCGGCAGGTAGCCCGACAGGCCGATCATGCCCGCAAGCTTTTCTTTCAGACGCAAGCCCGTGTGCAACGTCATGGCGCAGCCTTGCGAGAAGCCGGCCAACACGATGCGCTCCGTGGGAATGCCGCGCTCGTTTTCGCGTGCGATCAGCGCTTCGATGGCTGCCTGCGAGCGGCGGATGCCCGCGGCATCTTCCTGGCGCACGAGATCCATGACCAGAATGTCGTACCACGAGCGCATCACCATGCCGCCATTGATCGTGACCGGCTGTACCGGCGCATTCGGAAAGACGAAACGCACGGCCAACGCACTCGGCAAACGCAGTTCCGGCACCACCGGCACGAAATCGTTGGCGTCGGCGCCCAGTCCGTGCAGCCAGATCACGCTGTGCGTAGGCGTGGGCGTAGTTTCGATTTCAACGCAGTCGAGCAGATCGGTAGGCGAGGTCATGAGCAAAGTGGTGAGCGAAGAGAGAAAAACGACTCGGCGGATGCGCTTGCGGCACCCGTCGCGGGCGGTCGAACGTTAGTGCTGCATGCCTTTGAGCATCTGGAACAACGCGCGGTAATGTTTGCGTTGCGGCTCCTGCCCAGGCTGCAGATGCACGTTCTGCTCCGCTTCCTTGCGTGCGCCGCGGATGGCTGCGCGCAACGCCTGGATATCGGCGTCGGGATTGTGTTCCAGCAGTTGCGTCAGGGTGTCGTCATTGGTGAGCAGTCGGTCGCGCATCGACTCAAGCCGGTGCATCGCGGCGGTTTCTTCGCGCGAGCCGTTTTTCCAGGTATCGAGCTGCGCCCGAATCTCATCGGCCGGGGCATCGCGCATCAGCTTGCCCACGAAATGCACTGCGCGGCGGCGGCCCTCGCGGGTCGACGGCGGCACCTTCTGCGCCGTGCGGATGGCCTCATACAGCCGCTCGGAGATCGGCAACTGCTTGAGCCGGTCGTTCGACAGCTCGACGAGCTCCCGGCCCAGATCGAGCAGATCGTTCATTTCGCGCTTGATCTGCGACTTGCTGGGGCGGTCGTCGATTTCGTCGGGGACGTAGTCGGCGTCGTGGGAGGTGACGTTATAAGGTGCGATCATCAAAAATAGACGGGAAGAGGGCGGACTTGGCTATGATACCCGTCTCTTTGCCGTGGACTGCAATGCCTAATTCCTCATCCTCCCTGCCGATCGCCGCCAATGCGGCGCGCTTTTCCGAAATCGTGGCCTTCGTACTGGCCCATGCCAAGAAAACCGGCGCCTCCGATGCCGCGGCCGAAGTCTCCGAAAGCCTGGGGCTGTCGGTGTCGGTGCGCAAAAATGATGTCGAAACCGTCGAGCAGACGCGCGACCGATCGCTCGACGTGACGGTGTATGCCGGCCAGCGCCGCGGTTCGGCGTCGACGTCCGACTTTTCCGAAGCCGCCTTGCGCGAAACGGTCGAGGCCGCCTGGCACATCGCCCGCTATACCGCCGAGGATCCCGCTGCCGGGCTGCCTGATAGCGACATGCTGGCCACCGACTACCCCGACCTCGGCCTGCACTACGGATGGGACGTGACCACGGAGGCGGCCGCCGAACTGGCGCTGCGCGCCGAGCGTGCCGCCCTGGCCGTCGATCCGCGCATCACGAATACCGAAGGCGCCAGCGTCGGCGCCTACGAAGGCCAGTTCATCATGGGTAACAGCCGCGGCTTCATGGGCGGCTATCCTTATTCGCGGCACAGCTTGTCGGTCGCGCCGATTGCCGGGCGCGGCAATCGGATGCAACGCGATTTCTGGTATTCCAGCGAGCGTGATGCGACCAAGTTGGCCGACCCGGAAGCCGTGGGCCGCTATGCCGCCGAACGGGCGTTGTCGCGTCTTTCGGCTCGCCGTATTCGCACGGGTAAATTCCCGGTGCTGTTCGAGGCGCCGCTGGCGCTGGGCCTGCTGGGCGCGCTCACCCAGGCCACGAGCGGCGGGGCGCTTTACCGTCGCGCCAGTTTCCTTGTTGATTCGTTGGGCAAGCCGGTGCTGGCCGATCACATCGATATCGCTGAAGATCCGTTTGTATATGGCGGGATGGGCAGTTCGCCGTTCGACGATGAAGGCGTGCGCACGCAAGCCCGTGATGTCGTTCAGGCCGGCGTGCTGCAAGGTTATTTCCTGTCGACGTACACCGGCCGCAAGCTGGGGATGCCGTCTACGGGCAACGCCGGCGGCTCGCACAATCTGACCATGACGTCGCGACTGACCCAGCCTGGCGACGACTTCGCCGGCATGCTCAAGAAAATGGGCACCGGCTTTCTGGTTACCGAACTGATCGGGCAGGGCGTGAATTACGTTACGGGCGATTATTCGCGCGGCGCATTCGGCTATTGGGTCGAAAACGGCGAGATCCAGCACGCTGTGGAAGAAGTCACCATTGCCGGCTTCCTGCCGGATATGTTCAAGCAGATCGTCGCCATCGGCAACGATACGCTCATGCGCGGCACCAAGCGCACCGGCTCGATCCTGATCGAGCGGATGTCCATCGCCGGGGCCTGATGGCCCGATGGATTGGGAAGATCGGAATGTTTTCGAGGCGGCGTGCATCGCGCGCCGACAACACCCGATCGTCTTGACAGCATATGCCCTTGTGTGGCTGCGCGGTGCGTGCTAAAGTCATGGGCTCTCCTTTTCGCTTTGTTGGCAGTACACGCGTATACGGGCGGTTAATAACGCCTCGAGACGAGACAAAGGATCAGGGGGCGGCGCTCGGTGCTTTATCCGAGCGGCATCATCCCAATTTTTTATCTAGGACCCATCATGAAGACCTTTGTGGCCAAGCCGCATGAAGTCACGCGTGACTGGTTTGTGATCGACGCCAAGGGCAAAGTCCTCGGTCGTGTGGCCAGCGAAGTCGCACGCCGCCTGCGTGGCAAGCACAAACCCGAATTCACGCCGCACGTTGATACTGGCGACTATATCGTCATCATCAACGCTGCCGATATCGTCGTTACCGGCGCGAAAACCACCGACAAAAAGTACTTCCGTCACACGACGTACCCGGGCGGTATCCGCGAAACGAACTTCGAAAAGCTGCAACAGCGTTTCCCCGGTCGTGCGATCCAGAAAGCGGTCAAGGGCATGTTGCCCAAGGGTCCGCTTGGCTACGCCATGATCAAGAAACTCAAGGTGTACGCGGGTGCCGAGCATCCCCACACCGCCCAGCAGCCTAAGCCGCTGGAATTCTAAGGAAACGCCATGATCGGTAACTGGAATTACGGAACCGGCCGTCGCAAGTCCTCTGTGGCGCGCGTGTTCCTCAAGAAAGGATCGGGCAAGATTATCGTCAACGGCAAGCCCGTCGACGAATTCTTCGCTCGCGAAACGGGTCGTATGATCGTTCGTCAACCCCTGGACCTCACGGGTCACCTCGAATCGTTCGACTTCAAAGTCAACGTTCGCGGCGGCGGTGAGTCGGGTCAGGCCGGCGCGATCCGTCACGGCATCACCCGTGCACTGATCGACTATGACGAGTCGCTCAAGCCTTCGTTGAAGCAAGCGGGCTTTGTGACCCGTGACGCCCGTGAAGTCGAGCGAAAGAAAGTCGGTTTGCGCAAGGCGCGCCGTCGGAAGCAGTTCAGCAAGCGCTAAACTGTTCTCTGTCAAAAAGGCCGCTATTGCGGCCTTTTTGTTTTTTGCGAAGATACAATCGTTGTTCG
>Ga0308159_1000448_pt1 | contig 95806 bp, 95 predicted proteins | sample PhyCR1_FD_201040 | JGI IMG/M metagenome (GOLD analysis project Ga0308159, IMG submission 201040) | Phyllosphere microbial communities from UC Gill Tract Community Farm, Albany, California, United States - DLSLC.R1 | ecosystem: Host-associated > Plants > Phyllosphere > Unclassified | place: USA...
CTTTCGGACGGGGGCGACAGGATATTTCGGCCGGATCAGGACGACCGGCGATGGCGCGTAACTTAGTTACACGCGCGCGCAACGCCAGTGAAAAAGCAGCAGTGTTGGAGGTAAATCGCGCGTTGTCTGGCAGGGAGGACACTCCCCTCACGTCGTCATTGCGAGCGCAGCGAAGCAATCCAGGGCAGCACTACGCCGCCCTGGATTGCTTCGCTGCGCTCGCAATGACGAAAGGGGCGCCTCAGCCCAGCGGCGCGATCGGCTGCCCCGAGACGACGGTGTCGAACTGCAGCGACGCCAGCCGTGCATAAAGCCCGCCCTGCCCGCTCAGGCTTTCATGCGTGCCCTGCTCGACGATACGGCCGCCGTCCATCACGACGATGCGGTCCGCCTTGCGCACTGTGGCGAGGCGGTGGGCGATGACCAGCGTGGTGCGCTGCGCCATCAGCGTCTCGACCGCGTCCTGCACCAGCCGCTCGCTCTCAGCATCGAGCGCGCTGGTGGCTTCGTCGAGCAGCAGGATCGGCGCGTCGCGCAGCAGCGCGCGGGCAATGGCGATGCGCTGGCGCTGGCCGCCCGAAAGGCGCGCGCCGTCTTCGCCGAGGAACGTGTCGAGGCCCTGCGGCAGCGCGCGCAGGAAGCCTTCGGCGTTGGCCGCGCGGGCCGCCTGCCAGATCGCCTCGTCGTCGGCATTCCAGTTGCCGTAGCGCAGATTGTCGCGCGCGGAGGCGGCGAACAGCACGCCTTCCTGCGGAACCAGGGCGATGCGCTGGCGGATCTCGGCCGGATCGGCGGAGGCGAGCGGGACACCGTCGATCTTGATGGCGCCGCCCTGCGGGTCGTAGAACCGCTCGGCCAGCTGGAACAGCGTCGACTTGCCCGCGCCCGACGGGCCGACGATGGCGACGGTTTCGCCCGGCTCGATGGTCAGATTGAAGTCGTGCAGCGCCGGAAGTTCGGGCCGCGACGGATAGCGGAAGGTCACGCGCTCGAACGCCAGCTTGCCGCGCGCCGGGCTCGGCAGCACCAGAGCGCGCGCCGGAGGGGCGATGGTGGGATGCTCGCTCAGCAGCTCGGCGAGGCGGCTGGCCGCGCCCGCGCCGCGCACGAGATCGCCGTAGACCTCGGTGAGCGAGCCGAACGCGCCTGCGACGATGCCCGCCGTCACCACGAAGGCGGCGATGGTGCCGCCGGTGATGGAGCCCTCGGCCACGCCGATCGCGCCGCGCCACATGATCATGGTGATCGAGCCGAAGATCAGGAACATGATCACCGCGGTCATGATCGCGCGAATCATGATGCGGTGACGGCCGGTGTCGAACGTGCGCTCCACGGCGGCGGCGAAGCGGCCCTGCTCGCGGCCTTCCTGGTTGAACGCCTGCACGACCTTCAATGCGCCCAGCACTTCGGCAGTCAGCGCGCCGATGTCTGCCACGCGGTCCTGGCTGGAACGCGAAACGGCACGCAGCTTGCGACCAAACGCGGCGATCGGCAGGATCACCACCGGAATGGCGATGACCAGCCAGGCCGTCAGCCCCGGCTCCAGCGCGAAGAGATAGATCACCCCGCCCAGCGCCATGATCGCGTTACGCAGCGCGACCGAGACGGTGGTACCCACGATCTGCTCGATGATCGCGGTGTCGGCGGTCATGCGCGAGGAGATTTCCTTGGGGCTGTTCTCCTCGAAGAAGCTCGGCGCCAAGGTCAGCAGGTGGCGCTGCACGCGCAGGCGAATGTCGCCGACGACGCGCTCGCCCAGCCACGAGACCGAGTAGAACCGGATCGCCGTCGCGACGGCGAGCACCACGACCACGCCCATCAGCATCAGGAACCACGAACGGATCGCGTTCGGGTCGGCGCCTTGCGCGAAGCCCTTGTCGATGATCTGCCGGAAGCCATACGGGATCGCCAGCGTCGAGGTCGCCGTCGTGATCAGCGCCGCGCCCGCCGTGGCCATCCGGCCCGGATACTTGAGCATCTCGCGCCAGACCATACGCAGCGGGCCGAGACTGCGGCGGGGCCGCTTCGGCTCTTCGATCATGGTCTCTTGCCCCGGGGCATTGCCTTGCGTCCCATCCATGGCGCCGCGCCTTACAGCGTCGCGAAGCGGAGGAAAAGGCTTCCTTCTAGCCATGGACAACCTGTCCGATTCGCGGCGAAACGTGTCTCTCTTGCGAAGATCACCTGCCTGAAATCGGAATTGCCGCGTTGCAACGGTAACCTCTAGTTCCCTAATCATGAGGTAAGACCCCCGCACACAGGCCGCGTTCGCCCCCGAAACGGCCAGGAGAATCGACTTGCTCTACAATGCCTACGAGTTGCAGCGCGCCATGATGAGCAGCGCTGCCGCATGGGCGTCGGTTGGCGCCGAACTGCTGACCAACCCCTCGCTTCCATTCGGTTATTCGGGTCTCGGCCCGGTCATGGCCTCCGCACTGGACGTCTTCGCGCACGCCGCTTCCCCCCGCGGAAAACCCTCCTTCGACATCGAGACCGTGACCGTCGACGGCAAGATCCAGCCGGTCACCGAATCGATCGTGCTCCACAAGCCGTTCGGCAACCTGCTGCGATTCGAGCATCCCGGACTCGGCAAGGACGCGCCCAAGCTCCTTATCGTCGCACCGATGAGCGGCCACTATGCCACCCTCTTGCGCGGCACCGTCGCGCGCATGGTGGAAAGCGCCGAAGTCTACATCACCGACTGGGCCGACGCGAAGCTCGTGCCGATGAGCGCCGGGCGCTTCGATCTCGACGACTACATCGATTACGTCATTTCTTTCCTCGAACACATCGGCCCCGGCACCCACGTCCTCGCGGTGTGCCAGCCCTCGGTTCCGGCCTACGCCGCCGCCGCGATCATGGGCGCCAAGGAGCACCCCTGCCGTCCCGCCACTCTCACCATGATGGGCGGCCCGATCGACACGCGCGAGGCGCCCACCAGCGTCAACGACGTGGCGATGCAGCAGCCGCTCTCGTGGTTCCAGCAGAACGTCATCGCCACCGTTCCGGCGACCTATCCGGGCGGCGGCCGCCGCGTTTATCCGGGCTTCCTGCAGCTTGCCGGGTTCATGGCAATGAACCTCGGCAGCCACATGATGAGCCACTACGGCATGTTCAAGCACATGGTCGCGGGCGACGGTGACAGCGCCGATGCCACCAAGGCGTTCTACGACGAATATCGCGCGGTCTGCGACATGACCTCGGAATTCTACCTGCAGACGATCGAACACGTGTTCCAGAACCACTCGCTTCCCAAGGGCGAGTTCGTCCATCGCGGCGAGCGGATCGACCTGTCCGGCATCCGCGACACGGCGCTGCTGGCGATCGAGGGCGAGAGGGACGATATCTCCGGCATCGGCCAGACCCGCGCCGCGCTGCACCTTGCCAGCCACCTGCCCGAGAAGCGCAAGAAGTACTACCTCGCCGCCGAGGTGGGCCACTACGGCATCTTCAACGGCAGCAAGTGGCGGACGCGAATCGCCCCGGTGCTGGAGGACTGGATCGCCCAGCACCAGCGCAAGCCGCTCAAGGTGGTAGCCTGATGTTTGTGGTGGGGTCGCGCCTAAGTCGCGGCCCCACCAAACGTTTTTTGCGGCGGAACGCTCCCGCCCAGCGCCGATCGCGCGACGAGATGGTGGATCACCGGGACCGATTGTGGTATTACCGCCACTATGGATCGCGCACATAGTCGAAGGAAAATACTGAAGGGCGGGCTTGTCGCCGGCATCGGTCTGGCTTTGCCCGCGCGGGCTTTCGCCTCCGAAGGTGTCCTTCCCGATTCGACCGCGCCCGGTGAGGCTCTTGCGCCGCTCGCCGGTGCCTTTCCAAGCAGCCTGACATCGGTTCCCGCATCGCCCACTGGACTATCGCTTTACGAGCGCCGTGTACTCGACGTCGCGTCGAAGCAGGCCGGGCGCGTGCGCAATCATCTTTGGCGCGCCGACGTGGTCGGCATCGTCGATTTTGCGCAGCCTTCGTGGAAACCGCGCCTCCACTTCGCCAATCTGGAAAACGGGACGATGCGCTCGTTCCTCGTCGCGCACGGGCGCGGTTCCGACCCGGCGCACAGCGGCTGGCTGCAGAGCTTTTCCAACGTTCCCGGCTCGGAAGCGACCTCGCGCGGTGCCTACCTCACCGCCGAGTGGTACAAGGGCAAGTACGGCACCTCGATCCGTCTGATGGGTCTGGACAACGACAATTCGATGGCGCTGCCGCGCGCGATCGTCATGCATCCGGCCTGGTACGTCGGCTCCTCGATGATCGACAAGTGGGGCAAGCTCGGTCGCAGCGAGGGCTGCTTCGCCATGAGCGACAACGATTTCAACGAAGCGCTCTGGCACCTTTCCGGCGGTCGCCTGCTGTTCGCGGATCGCATCGGCGAAGGGTGATATTCAACGCCGCGTTGCGGCCGGTTCACGGCTGCTGCGGTTAGACACGCCTCCGTCGCAATGATACGCATCGTATCATGGACACCAGCCTGAACGGCCTCAAGCGCGAGGCTCCCACCGATGCACGACAGGTCCGCTCGCGGCAGGCGCTGACCTCGGCGCTGCTGGCGCTGCTTGAAATCAAGCCGTTCGACCAACTGACGATCCGCGAGATCAGCGCGCGCGCCGGAACCGGGTACGCCACTTTCTTCCGGCACTACCCGACCAAGGAAGCGCTGCTGGCCGACGTCGCCGCGCACGAGATCGAGGATCTGCTCGGCCGCACGATCCCCATCCTCTACTCGGCCAACAGCTACGAATCGACGCTGGAAGTCTGCCGCCACGTCCACGAGCAGGCGATGCTGTGGTCGGCGCTGCTGACGGGCGGCGCAGCGGGCATCGTGCGCGAGGAGTTCATCCGCCAGGCGCTCGGCCTCGCGGAAAGCGCGCAGTCGCGCCATTCGTGGTTGCCTTCGGATCTCGGCACCATCCACGGCACCGGCGCGACCATCGACATCCTTGCATGGTGGTTGGCGCAGGGCGGGGACAAGCCCGCCTCCACCCGCAGCCCCGAGGAAGTGGCGACGATCCTGCACCGTCTGGTCATCGCCCCACTGGTCGGCGACACGATGGAGCGCCAAGCGGCGCGCCCGTGATGACGCTGACCGACGCCCCCGTTCTTGGCGGCATGATCGAGGACGCGGACTGGCCCGAGTTCGGCTGGATCGACGACGTGCGCCCCGCCTTGCGCGCGGCCCTCGCGGCAGGCCGTCCGGCGGCGCTGGCGACACTCTACAAGGTCGCGGGCAGCGCGCCGCGCGGTCCCGGCGCGCAAATGCTGTTCGCCGCAGGGTCCGACGGCCAGATCGCCGCGAGCGGCTATTTCTCGGGCGACTGCATCGAGGGCGACGTTGCCAACCACGCCGCGCAAGTGCTCGCCGACGGCAAGCCTAAGCGCCTGCATTACGGCATGGGCAGCCCCTGGATCGACCTTCGCCTGCGCTGCGGCGGCGCGCTGCATGTGCTGCTGGAGCGGATCGCGCCGGATTCGCCCGCCGCCGCCGCGCTGCTGCACCACGCCGCCGAGCGCCGCACCTGCCTCTGGGCGAGCGACGGCGAAACGCAAGAGGCGCGCGAGGAGGACGGCCCGTTGCTGGACTTTCGCGAGGACCCGTTCCGCATCGCCCGCCGGTACGATCCGCCGCGCCGCCTGATCGTCTCGGGCGGCGATCCCGGCGCGCTCGCCGCCGCGAAGCTCGGGGCGATGGCGCAGTTCGAGACGATCCTGCTGCGCCCCGGCGGCCCGCATGCGCCGCCGCCCTTCCCCGTCTCGCGCTACTTGCGCGAGGAGCCTGCGGACGCCCTCGCCCACCTGAAAGTCGATCGCTGGACCGCCTACCTTGGCGCCACGCATGAGGATCACCACGACCTCGGCGGCTGCCTTGCCGCCTTGCGGGGCGGGGCGGGCTATGTCGGCATGATCGGCGCCAGATCGCGCGCCGCCCAACGCCTCGGCGCGCTGGAAGCGGCGGGCGCGAGCGCGGAGGAACTGGCGCGGCTGCAGCTTTCGCCGGGCGTGCCCGGGCTGGGCAAGTCGCCCTGGGAAGTCGCCACCGGCATCATCGCCGAAATCATGCAGGCGCTGAACCCGGCGCGGGAACGGGCTTGAGCGCGGTCGCACTGGTGCTCGCAGCCGGGCGCTCGACCCGATTCGGCAGCGACAAGCTCTCCGCCCGGCTCGATGGCGAGCCCCTGCTCCATCACGCGATCCGCACCGCCCGCGCCGCACCGGTAGAGCGGGTGATCGTCGTCGCGCGGCCCGGGCTCGATACGGGCGAATGGCCCGGTACGCCTGCGGTGGAGACACTGCGGCTGGAGAGCTATGCCTTGTCCGAGACACTGAAGGCCGGCATCGCGGCGGCCGGAGAGGCAAAGGCCGCCTTCGTTTTCCTCGGTGACATGCCGCGCATTCCCGCGGAAGTCGCACCGACACTCGCCTCCGCGATCGGCGATGCCTATGCCGCGATGCCCTGCCACGCGTGCAAGCCCGGCCATCCGGTCCTGCTATCTCCCGCCGCCTTCCCCGCCATCGCCGCGCTCACCGGCGACGAGGGCGCGGGACGCCTGCTGCGCAGCCGCGATGACGTGGTGAGAGTCGAGGTCTCCTCGCCCGCGATCCACTTCGACGTGGACCGCCCGGGCGACCTCGAAAATCTCCCATGACATCGTCATTGCGAGCGTAGCGAAGCAATCCAGGGCGGCCCAAGACTGCCCTGGATTGCTTCGCTACGCTCGCAATGACGAAGGGAGGGTGAACTTAAGCCCGCCCCGTCTCGTTCGAAAGCAGCGCGGGATCGATCCCTTCCGCCCGCCATGTCGCGGACCAGCGCCCCTCCGGCGGCGTTTCGAACAGGACTTCGCGGTGGCCCTCTGCGGCGTACCATCCGTGGTGCCGCATCTCGCCCTCCAGTTGGCCCGCGCCCCATCCGGCGTAGCCCAGCGCCATGATCCATTGCGACGGCCCCTGCCCCGCCGCGATCGCGCGCAGCACGTCCATCGAGGCGGACAGCCCGCAAAGCGGCGCGACCTCGATAGTGTCGCTGCCGCCCCAGTCGGTCGAGTGCAGAATGAAGCCGCGCCCCGGTTCGACCGGGCCGCCGTGCATGATCTCGCGGTTGGGCGAGACGCCGGGGTCCAGCCCCAGTTCCTCCAGCACGTCGTGGAAACGCACGCCTTCACGCACATGGCCGATGCCGACGCCGAGCGCGCCATCCTCGTCATGCACGCATAATACGTTGACCGAGCGCTCGAAGCGCGGGTCGAACATCCCCGGCATTGCCAACAGGATGCGGCCTGCAAGATACTGCTGCGTCGTCACCCGCCCACTCTATGCCCCCTTGCACCGACTACAACCCCCGTATCCGAGAGAGCGCTTTCCCGATGCGACGGAGCGGCCTATGCCCCGGCACAAAGGAGAACCCAGCCCCGTGACCCTGCTTTTCGACCTTCCCGTCGCCCCCGCCGCTCCCGTCGTCGGCGAAGCGGCCGCCTATCCGGTGCGCCGCATCTTCTGCGTCGGGCGCAATTACGCCGCGCACGCGCTGGAACTGGGCAACGCGGTCGACCGCGAAGCGCCGATCTGGTTCAACAAGGCGCCCGCAGCGCTGTGCCTCGACGGCGGGGCGATCCCCTATCCGCCGGGCACCGAAAACTGCCACTACGAAATGGAACTGGTCGTCGCCATCGGCGCCCCCGCGTTCCGGATCGCCCCCGAGGCGGCAATGGAGGTGGTCTACGGCTATGCCTGCGGCCTCGACATGACCCGGCGCGACCTGCAGAACGCATCCAAGGCCAAGGGTTATCCCTGGGACACCGGCAAGGACTTCGAGAATGGTGCGGTTATCGCGCCGATCACGCCCGCCGCTGCGTTCACGCCTGAAGGCCAGCGCATCGCACTGACGCAGGGCTGCGCGGTCAGGCAGGACGGCGTGCTCTCGGACATGATCTGGTCGATCCCCGAGTTGATCGCCGACCTCTCGCGCCTCTACCACCTCGCGCCCGGCGACCTGATCTATACCGGCACCCCGGCGGGCGTCGGCCCGGTCGCGGTGGGCGACGTGCTGGAAGGCACGATCGAGGGCCTCACCCCGCTGCGACTGGAAATCGGCGCAGCGGAATGACATTCCTCCCCGAGCTTGTCTCGGGGAGGTGGCAGCCCGTCAGGGCTGACGGAGGGGGAATTGCCCGTCCCCCCTCCACCACCCGCTTCGCGGGCGGTCCCCCTCCCCGAGCAAGCTCGGGGAGGAACTGGCGTATCATCCCTTGGGTCGCCTCGCCTTTGTCCGCCTTGTCAGCCACAATGCTTTGCAGGACACACAGCGGCGGAGAACGATGCCTCAAAGCTGGAAAACAATGACCACCATTCGACGCCGTACCACCTGTGCCCTGCTCGCCCTGCCCCTCGTCGCGCTCGCGCATCCCGCGCTGGCCGAGGACGATGACGCCGCCCCGCGCGAGCCCATCGTCGTCACCGGGCGCGGACTTTCGGAAGGTCCGGCGACGCCCGCCTACGACGTCCAGACGATCGCCCGCGACAAGCTGGTTTCCAGCGCCTCGGGCCGGATCGAGGATGTGCTGGCCTCTGTCGCCGGATTCCAGCAGTTCCGCCGCTCCGACAGCCGATCGTCCAACCCCTCGAACCAGGGCGTGACCCTGCGTGCACTGGGCGGCAATGCATCGAGCCGCGCGCAAGTGCTGCTGGACGGCGTGCCGGTGGCGAACCCGTTCTTCGGCTATATTCCGCTGAGCGCGCTCACCCCCGACCGCCTCGGCTCCGTGCGGGTGACGCGCGGCGGCGGTATGGGCGCGTTCGGCACGGGCGCGGTCTCCGGCACGATCGAGATGGAAAGCGCGAGCCCTGACGAACTCGGCCCGGTAAGCGCGGAGGCGCTGGTCAACAACCGGGGCGAGACGCAAGGCTCGCTCACGGTGGCGCCGCGCCTTGGCGAAGGCTTCGTCGTGGCGGGCGTGCAGTGGGATCGCGGCCAGGGCTTCTGGACCACGCCGAAGGACCAGCGCGTCGCCGCCACCGCGCGCGCGAAGTATGAAAGCCTGTCGGGCTCGCTGCGCGCCGTCGCGCCGCTGACCGACACCATCGAGGTTCAGGCATCGGGCCTCGTCTATGACGATGCGCGCACGCTGCGCTTCAAGGGCGCGGATTCGACGTCTTCGGGCCAGCAGGGCTCGCTGCGTTTCGTGGGCCGGGGCGACTGGCAGTTCGACGTGCTGGGCTTCGTGCAGGCGCAGGATTTCTCGAACATCGTCATCAGCTCGACGAGCTACAAGAAGACGCTCGATCAGGCCAAGACCCCGACGCTGGCGGTCGGCGGCAAGGCCGAACTGCGCCCGCCGGTGGGCGAAAGCCACGTGCTGCGCATCGGCACCGACGTGAAGCTTTCGCGCGGGAACCTCGTGGAAGCGCCCTATAGCGCCGTCACCGGCCTCGCCACCGCGTTCCGCAAGGCGGGCGGGCGGCAGTCCGACCTCGGCTTCTATATCGAGGACGACTGGACCATCGGCCAGTTCGTGCTGACCGCTGGCGGCCGCCTCGACCGCTGGACCATCACCGACGGCTACTACCATCAGGTGAACCCCGCGGGCGTGGTGACGCAGGACACCCGCTACGCCGACCGCGACGGCTGGAACGCCAACGGACGCGGCGGCATTGTGTGGAACGCCACCACCGCCGTGTCGCTGCGCGCCGCCGCCTATACCGGACTGCGCCTGCCGACGCTGAACGAGCTGTACCGGCCCTTCGTGGTGTTCCCGATCACCACTAATGCCAATCCCGGCCTCAAGCCCGAGCGCCTGCGCGGCTACGAGGCGGGCGTGGACTTCCACCCCTCCGAGACGCTGAACCTGTCGCTCACGGCCTTCGACAACTACCTCAAGGACGCCATCGCCAACGTCACTTTGTCCTCCACCGTGCGCGAGCGGCAGAACGTCGATTCGATCCACGCGCGCGGGATCGAGGCAAGCGCCGACCTCAAGCTGGGCAAGGTCGATCTGTCCGGCTCGCTGTCGTGGACCGATGCCAAGGTGAAGGCGACCGCCGCGCAGATCGCGCTCGACGGCATGCGCCCGGCGCAGGTGCCCAAGCTCGCGGCCAGCGGGACGGTGGCATGGGCACCCGCCGACGGCTGGCGCCTGGCCGCCACCCTGCGCCGCACCGGTGCGCAGTACGAGGACGACCTTCAGGTCGACACGCTGCCCGCCGCGACGACGCTGGACCTCTATGCGCAAGTGCCGATCACGCGCTTCGCCTCACTGGTCCTGCGCGCCGAGAACCTGACCGACGAGACGATCGTGACGCGCAATGCGGGCGGCTCGATGGATCTGGGCCAGCCGCGCACCTTGTGGGCGGGGTTCAAGCTGGGCCTGAACTGACTGGGCCTGAACTGACTGGGGTTGCGCTGATCGGCAAGGCGGGGCATCGCGAGGGCATGGCCATCGCGGTGATCTCCGACATTCACGGCAACCTCGGCGCGCTCGATACGGTGCTGGCGGATGCCGCCGCGCGCGGGGTGCGCCGGGTCGTCAACCTCGGCGACATCCTCAGCGGCCCGCTCGACAGCGTGGGCACGGCGGATCGGCTGATGGCACTCGGGCTTGAGACGATCCGGGGCAACCACGAGCGCCAGCTGCTCGAACAATCGCGCGCCGAGATGAACCTTTCCGACGCCGCCACCGATGCCGTGCTGCAGCCGCGCCACCGCGAATGGCTGGCCTCGCTGCCGGTGGACATGTGGCTGGAGAGCGACCTCTACGCCTGCCACGGCTCCCCGCGCGGCGATCTGGAATTCCTGCTGGAGACGGTAGAGCCCACCGGCTGCCGCGCCGCCACCCCAAAAGAGATCGCCGAGCGGCTGGGCGGGATCGACGCCCCGCTGGTGCTCTGCGGCCACTCGCACAAGCAGCGGGCGGTGCGCCTCGATGACGGGCGGCTGGTGGTGAACCCCGGTTCGGTCGGCCTGCCCGCCTTCGCCGACGACCAACCGCATCCCTACGTCATCGAATCGGGTTCGCCCGAAGCGCGCTATGCCGTGGTCGAGCGCGGGCCGGATGGCTGGGAAGCGGAGATGCTCGCCGTCGCTTACGACTGGACCGCCGCCGCCCGCCGCGCCGCCGAGGGCGGGCGCGAGGACTGGGCGCGCGCGCTGGCCACGGGATACGCCTGAGATGACCCGCTTCACCGTCAACGACCGCCCCGTCCAGTTCGAGATGGACCCGCGCACGCCGCTGCTGTGGGCGCTGCGCGATGCGGCCAACCTCACCGGCACCAAGTACGGCTGCGGTGTGGGCGATTGCCATGCCTGCACCGTCATGGTCGATGGCGCCGCGCTGCGCTCGTGCCTCATCACGCTTGCCGAGTGCGAGGGCCGCTTCGTCGTCACCGTCGAGGGCCTGTCGCGCGACCGCTCGCATCCGGTGCAGCAGGCGATGGTGGCCGAGCAGGCGGTTCAGTGCGGGTTCTGCACGCCCGGTATCGTGATGAGCGCCGCCGCCCTCCTCGCCCGCAACGCCAATCCGAGCGAGGCCGAGGTCAAGGCGGCGATCCCGAACTTGTGCCGCTGCGGCGTCCAGCCCCGGCTCGTGCGCGCCATCCAGCGCGCCGCCGCCGTCGCCCGCCGCGAAGAGAAGATCGACGCCGCGCCGGTCCCCGGCGGCTCCGGCAGAATTCCGGCGATGGTCCCGGACACGAAAGGACAGACCCCATGAGAGCCACCATCTGGCACAACCCCAAGTGCGGCACCTCGCGCAAGACGCTGGCGATCCTCGAGGAAACGCCGGGCGTCGAGGTTACGGTGATCGAATACCTCAAGACCCCGCCGAGCGCCGAAAAGCTCGCCCAGCTCTACCGCGACGCCGGGATCACCCCGCAGCAGGGCCTGCGCATCCGCGGCACCGATGCCGAGGAGCGGGGCCTGCCGCAAGCGGACGACGCCGCCGTCCTCGCCGCGATGGCCGCCGACCCGATCCTGATCGAGCGCCCGCTGGTCGAGACCGACAAGGGCGTGCGGCTTTGTCGCCCACAGGAAACGGTTCACCAGATTCTCTGACCCGGTTTCCCCATCCGGCGCGTTCCGGCAACGCGCCATCGCCTTGCATTGGCAGGGACAATCTGCCACCGCATGGCAAATCCGTGACATGACAATATTGCGAGAGCCTTCCTCAGCATGACCAGCACCGAGCTTGCCCGACAGCCTTTGGCCCACCGGATCAGGCAGAAGATCAAGCAGGGCATGGGGCCTTGGGGCGTGTTCCTCGAAGGCTTCATCCGCAACCCGGTGATGGTCGGCTCGATCGTCCCGTCCTCGCGCTTCACCATCAACCGCATGCTGTCGAAGGTGGACTGGGCGAACACGAAGCTGTTCGTCGAGTACGGCCCCGGCGTCGGCACTTTCTGCCAGCCGGTGCTCGACCGCCTGCCGCGCGACGGCATGCTGATCGTCATCGACACCAACCCGATGTTCATCGACTACCTGCGCCGCACGATCAGCGACAGCCGCTTCGTCGCGGTCAACGGCTCGGCGGCGGACGTCGAGGAGATCGTGCGCGCGCACGGGCACGAAAAGGCGGATTACGTCCTGTCAGGCCTGCCGTTCTCCACCCTGCCCAAGGGCGTGGCGCCCGCCATCGCCTCGGCCACCTACCGCGTGATCCGCAAGGGCGGCGCGTTCCTGGTCTACCAGTTCCGCCCCAAGGCGCGCAGCTACATGGCCCCGCACTTCAAGCGAATCGACGACGCGATCGAACCGATCAACGTGCCGCCCTGCTTCATGTGGTGGGGCTGGAAGGACGAGGACTGACCTGAAAATCCTCCCTGTCGCGAAGCGATGGGGAGGGGGACCGCCGACGCAGTCGGTGGTGGAGGGGAGAAGCCCCCTCCGTCAGCCCTGACGGGCTGCCACCTCCCCATCGCTGCGCGACAGGGAGGATAAGGCGCTTACCCGAAGAGGTCCGCCTGCGCTTCCGCCGAAGGCCCTGCCAGCTGGCGGTGCACCTGCGCGATCACCGCCACGAAATAGACCGCCATCACCGTCGCCAGCACCGCCTCCACCGCCGCCGCGACGAAGCGTGCGACTTCGGCCGGAGCGAGCAGCGTGATCGGTATCGTCAGAACGTTGCCGAAGATCAGCAGCACGATCATGGCCGCCGCGAGCAGCGCGTAGAAGCCCAGCAGCCGCGCGGTATTGCCCTTGGTCAGCTTCCACGAGCGCACCAGTGCCGCGACCGGGTTGAACACGTTCTCCACCGCGATCACCGGCGCCGCCACCGACAGGCGCACGCCCACGACGATGGCGAACAGCAGCACCGCCGCCAGCCCGATCACCCCGCCGACCACGCCTCCGACGACGCCGAGCAGCCCGGCGACCACCAGCGCGATCAGCGCCAGCGCCATGCCGGTGAGGATCTGCGCGAGCAGATAAGGCACCACGCCCTTCAGCCCGTCGCGGATCGCCCCGCCCACGGTCGGTCGCCGGTCGCTGTCGAGCAGGCACAGCAACGAAAGCGAGCCCAACGCCTGGAACAGCGCCATCGGAATCAATACCGGCGCCGCCGAGAGATAGTAGGTCCGCAGCATGGTCATCATCTGCGTCTCGTTCATCCCCGCGCCCGTCTCCGGCGGCGGGAAAAAGATCGAGAACATCAGCTGCGGCAGGAGAAAGAACACCCCGGCCAGCGCCAGCACGACCTCGCGGTTGGCGGAAACGGCCTGGGATGCCTGGCTCCAGGCCCGGCTGCTGTCGAACTTCATCAAGGGTTCCATGATCTCGCCATAGACGCCGGTTGGCGCGTTTGCACTTGATAACCGCATGGAATGACGCCACGCAACGCGGCATGACTTCGCTACCCGGTGATATTGAACTGCGCATCTCCGCCGATCCGGTGCCCTACCGCGAGGCACTGGAAGAGATGACCGCCCGCAACGCAGCCATCGCCGCCGGAGAGGCGCGCGAACTGGTCTGGCTGCTGGAGCATCCGCCGGTCTACACCGCCGGCACCAGCGCCGCCGTCGCCGAACTGCTTGACCCTCGCTTCGAGGTGGTCGAGGCCGGACGCGGCGGGCGCTATACCTACCACGGCCCCGGCCAGCGCATCGGCTATGTGCTGCTCGACCTCAAGAAGCGCGCCCGCGACGCGCGCGGCTTCGTTCACGGCCTCGAAGGCTGGGTGATCGAGACCTTGCGCGACTTCGGCGTCGAGACCTTCCGCTCCGAAGGTCGCATCGGCATCTGGACCACCGACGTCGATGGGCGCGAGGCGAAGATCGGCGCGATCGGCGTTCGCATCCGCAAGTGGGTGACGATGCACGGCTTCTCGGTGAACGTCGCGCCCGACCTTTCGCATTTCACCGGCATCGTGCCTTGCGGCATCGAGGAATTCGGCGTCACCAGCCTCAAGCGGCTCGGCAAGGACGTGGACCTCGCCGCCTTCGACGCCGCGCTGATCGCACGCGCCCCGGCTTTCCTCGCCTCACTGGAAAGCCCCTGCCCGCCTTCCGCACCGGAGACTGCAGCATGAAGTCCGCGCACCTGATCCTGCCCGTTGCCCTGACGGCGCTGGCGCTCGGCGGCTGCAGCAAGAAGGCGGACGACCAGCCCAAGGCGGCGGCGGGCGGCGAACTGCTGCCGCGCTCGGTCAGCGATGACATGCTGCCTTACGATACGGTGAAGTCGCAGGCCTCGCTTACCGACCCGAACGCCGGGCTCGGCCTTCCGCGCGCGGGCGGGCCTGCGGTGGTGCCGTCGGAAGTGGCGGATGATGTGGTCGACGGCGACGAGCCCGCGACGGTGATCGAAGCCCCGCCGCCTCCGGCACCTTCCGCGACTCCGACGCAGCCTTAGGCAAAATCCCTCCCTGTTGCGAAGCAATGGGGTGGTGGCAGCCCGCAGGGCTGACGGAGGGGTTTCGACCCCCTCCACCACTCGCTCCGCGAGCGGTCCCCCTCCCCATCGCTTCGCGACGGGGAGGATGCCCCCCTTGCGCCCCAATCCCCATCAGGCGCATCATCGCTCCCAAACCGGAGCCACCCGCGATGCTGCCCACCCTCACCGTCTTCGAAACCTCCCCCGACCGTGGCCGCGGCCTTGCGCGGGACATGCCGGTCCGCTGGGCGCTGGAGGAAGTGGCACAGCCTTACACCGTACGCCTCGTCTCGTTCACGGCGATGAAGGAGGCCGCACACCGCGCCCGCAACCCTTTCGGCCAGATCCCGACGTATGAGGAAGGCGGGCTCGTGCTGTTCGAATCGGGCGCCATCGTGCTGCACCTCGCGCAGAGCCATACCGGGCTGCTGCCGGAAAACCCGGAAGCTCGCACCCGCGCGGTCACATGGATGTTCGCCGCGCTTTCCACGCTGGAGCCGCCGATCGTCGAACGCTCGATGGCCGCCCTGTTCGAGAGCGACAAGCCTTGGCACGAGGAGCGCCTCACCATGCTCGACGCCCGTGTACGCACCCGCCTGGGCGACTTCGCCGAGCGGCTGGGTGATACGGAATGGCTGGACGGCGCCTTCAGCGCGGGCGACCTGATGACGATCTCTGTACTGCGCCGTCTCGCTAGCTCGGGGCTGCTGGAGGACTTCCCAACGATCCGCGCCTACGTCGCACGCGGCGAGGCCCGCCCCGCCTTCCAGCGCGCCTTCGCGGCGCAGTTGGCGGTGTTCGAACAGGCCGGGCGGTAAGCGATCGAATCCGCAGCGCTGAGCAGTAAAGACAATGGATCGCCCCTCCCTTCGTCATTGCGAGCGCAGCGAAGCAATGACGATTCAAGGTGAAGCTGGAAACCGTTTTCCTACAGCGTCAGCACGGCGGTATTCTCGCCTGATGCAACCCCTGCCCGGCCTTCTCCCCGTACAATGTGCAGCCGGTCCATCGCGCAAGGTTACACTTTTCACGCACAAGGTGACACTTTCCGCGCGCAAAGTGACACATGGCGCCCCAAGGTGACACTCTCCCATGGAAAGGTGTCACCTTGTGACAGGCGCCTCGGCCAGAAAACCCCGGAAATCCGCCATTCACGCCCGCAAGCGACGGCCCGGCAGTTCCCCCTGGACCGTGTAAACCGTGTAAACCTCCGGCACTCAGAGCGCCTTGTCGTAAATCGCGTACTCGCGGTTGACGGTGCTCTCGATGGCATCGGCGATGGCGACCATCCCCTGATTGTCCTCGAGCACCCAGCCGATCTCACCGCGCTTGGCCCCGAATTTGGCAACGGCAGCGCGGCGGATGTACTCGATCATCATGAAGGCCAGCTGGCTGGCGAGCCGCGAGGACTGCAGCTTCTTGCGCACGCCCATCAGCGGAACGCGCATGTCGGCGGGCTTGGGTTTCCTCAGCCACAGCAGCAGCTTGAGCAGGCCGAGGATGGACGGCTTGCCGGTACGCTTGTTGACCTTCATCTGGATGCCGTTGAGGTCCGGCAGCGTCATCATGAACGCCACCGGCTCGCCCTCGTACTCGGCGATCATGATCAGTTCGGGATGCACCAGCGGCTTGAACGCCTTGCCCGCGTACTCGATTTCCTTGTCGGTGAAGGGAACGAAGCCCCAGTTGTCCGACCAGGCATCGTTCAGGATTTCGCAGATGATCGCGGCTTCGCGGTCAAAATGCTTGAGGCTGGCCTTGCGCACGACGATCTTGGCGTTCTTCTCGCCCGACGAGACGATGCGCTGGATCAGTGGCGGAAACTGCTTCGTGACGTCGAGTTCGTAGGTCTTGACGGTCTTGACGACTGCGTAGCCCTGGCTCTCGATCCAGCCCTGATAAGCCGCATTGTGATGCGCCATCATCACCATCGGCGGATGATCGTGGCCTACCGTCTGGATGCCCGGCTCTTCCCATACCGACAAGTTCATCGGCGCCAGCACGCGGGTCATGCCTTGCTCGCGCAGCCACTGCTCGGCGCGGGCGATGAGGGCGTGAGCGACCTCGGCGTCCTCCGCCTCGATCGCGCCCCAGTTACCGGTGCCCGGCCCCATCCCTTGCTTGACCGGCTGTTTCAGCGCCAGTTCATCGATGTGCGCCGATATGCGCCCGACGATCCTGCCGTCGCGCTTCGCCAGGAACAGCTGGCAGCGGGCATGCTCGAAGAACGGGTTCTTGCCGGGGGTGAACTTGGAGATTTCCTCCGAGCGCAGATTCGGCACCCAGTTTTGATCTGACGCATTGAGTCGATAAGCGAGATCGACAAAAGCGGCGATGTCGGCCTTGCTGGAGATCGGAGTGATGACTAGTTCGGCCACGATGCTGCCTTTGTTCTGGCGTAACGGAATATGAGCGCGACGTGCTGCCGATGGCGGCAGGTTGTCAAGTCGGACCGCACGGCGAATTGCGGTGGAGCGCGGACCGGGCGGCCTTATGCCCGGAAACACTTTGGAAATCTTGCACGATGAATGCCCAGAATGCGATCGACCTGCCCCCCGCCGATGCGCGTAATTCCGCGCAGGGATCGACGTGGCACTCGCAGATGCCCGACGACAAGGCGATGCTGCGCGCCGCCGTCGAACTGACGCGCGACATCGCGGCGGCCCGCCCGGGCATCTACTGGCCCGACATGCTGGGGAGCGCCGCGCTCGGCTATGCTGCGCTTGCAGGCGCGATTCTGGCAGGCAATCCGGTGGTCGCGGTGCTGCTGGGCGTTGTCGCATCGCTGGCGCTCTACCGCGCGCTGCTGTTCATCCATGAACTGACGCACATTCACAAGGATGCCCTGCCCGGTTTCCGCTTCGGCTGGAACCTGCTGGTCGGCGTGCCGATGTTGATCCCCTCTTTCATGTACGAGGGCGTGCACACCCAGCACCACGCCCGCACCCGCTACGGCACGGTCGAGGACCCGGAATACCTGCCGCTGGCGCTGATGAAGCCGTGGAGCCTGCCGGTCTTCGCGCTCACCGCGATACTGCTGCCGCCCGCGCTGCTGATCCGCTCGGCGGTGCTCGTGCCGCTGGGCGCAATCGTGCCGCCGCTGCGTACGCTGGTGTGGGAACGTGTCTCGGCGCTCGCCATCAACCCGCAGTACAAGCGCCGCAAGCCGGAGGGCGCCTTCGCCCGCATGGTGTTCTGGCAGGAACTCACCTGTTCGGTCTGGGCCATCGGCCTCGTCGCCGCGAGCTTCGTCTGGGGCTGGCGCCCGCTTCTGATCGCGCTGTGCGTCGTCTCGTTCACCGCGCTGCTCAACCAGGTCCGCACCCTTGTCGCCCACCTTTGGGAGAATGACGGCGAAGCGATGACCGTCACCGCGCAGTATCTCGATTCGGTGAACGTGCCGCCGCCCGGCTTCGTCGCGGCGATGTGGGCTCCGGTGGGTCTGCGCTATCATGCGCTGCACCATCTGCTGCCTTCGATGCCCTACCACTCGCTGGCAGAAGCGCACCGACGCCTGACCACTCATCTGGAAGACGGTTCAACTTATGGCAAGGCCAGCTATCCCGGCCTTGCCCCGCTGCTCGGAAGGCTCGCGCGCAGCACGATGAAGGTCAGGTAAAGAAGGCTTCTCGCCCTTATTCCTCGGTGCGGATCAGCACGGTCTCGCCGATGAGCGCGAAGAGCAGGAAAGGCGCCCAGGCCGCAATCAGCGGCGGGTAGCCACCGAAATTGCCCATCGCCAGCGCTGCATTGTCGAACACGAAGTAGGCGAAGCCCAGCGCCATACCAGTAACCGCGCGGATCAGCAGCGCGCCGGAGCGGGCAAGTCCGAACGCCGCCACGGCGCCCAGCAGCGGCATCAGCGCCGAGGACAAAGGCCCCGACAGCTTGTGCCACCATGCGGCGTCGAGCTCGCTGGTACGCCGCCCCGCCTCGCGCACTGCCTGGATCGAATCGGTAAGCGTGAAGATATCCTCCGCATCCGCATCGACCTTTGACACGAAAATCTTGGCCGGGGTGATCCCCGGCGCGACGGTGGCGGTAACCAGCTTCGTTGTGGTGGTGTTAGCGACATGGAATCGGGTCGGCTTGTCGAGCTTCCAGCCTGGATTTGCGTAAGTCGCGGTCCCGGCACGCATCATCTCGACGATCATGTCGTTGGTATCGCGGCGATAGTACGTGACCCCATGCAAGGTCATCGCATTACCCTCGCCCGAGAGCGACTGCGCCAACAGCAGGTCGCTGCCATCAGCGAGATAAAGGTTGGCTTTGGGGCTCGCATCCTTCGGGACAGGCCCGTAATCGACCGCCTGCCATGCATCCAGCGTACGAGCCGCGCGGGTGACGACGCGCTCGTTGAAGGCAAAACTGAACCCGGAAATCACCAGCGCAGTCAGAATCAGCGGTGCAAGCACCTGATGCGCCGACAGGCCCGCCGCCTTCATAGAGATGACCTCGCTGTTCTGGTTCAGCGTGGCGAGCGTGATGATCGTGGCAAGGAGCACCGAATAAGGCAGAAACCGTGCGACCAACTGAGGGACACGCAGTGAAACGTAGTAGAGCAGTTGCACCTGCCCGTTGCCTTTATAGGCAAGAATGTCACCGCTCTCACCCAGCAGGTCGAGCACCTGCAGCACCAGCACCAGCATGATCAGCACGGCAACGATGCGCGTCAGGAACAGCCGCGAGAGATAGAGCGTCAGAGTACGCGACGGGAAAAATTCGAGGTTCATGGGTCAGCTCTGATCCGCTGGCATCGGCAGGATAGGCCCGCGCCGGTTACGGCGCAGCAGCGACTTGAGGCGCTTGACCACCTTGTCGGACGCTGTCTCGAGCCAGCCGATCGCCTGCCCGCCAGGCACGTAAGCCACGCGCCAGTACATCCACAGGATGATTGCGGCGAAGACGAAGAACGGCCCCCATAGCCCGAGGATCGGGCTGATCTTGCCAAGCGAGGCCACGTCATTCGCATACTGGTTGACCTTGTGATAGGCCACCACCATCACGATCGAAACGAACAGGCCGAGAGCCGAAGTCGAGCGCTTGGGCGGGATCGCCAGCGCCACGCCGAGAAGCGGCAGCAGCAGCATCATCACGACTTCGACCATGCGATAGTTGAAGTTCGCCTGGCTGGAGACGCGCTCCTCGCTCGGCGCATCCTTGTCCCAACCCAGCTTAAGCAGTTCGGGTAGCAGGTATTCGCGCTCCTGCCCGCCGCGCTGACGGAACTTCTCGATCGCGGGGAGTTCGATCGGCAGGTCATGACGGGTAAAGGTCAGCACTCGCGAAGGCTGGCCAGGTTCATCCTGGATGATCTGGCCCTGTTCGAGCCGGAAGATGATCGTGTCGGGATTATCCTTGAGCGCGAGGAAACGCCCCTCGCGCGCAGAAATCGAAAGCACCTGCCCCTTGTCGTTCGACAGTCGCGCGAAGATGCCGATCAGCTTGCGCCCGTCGTCCCGGCTCTCATCGATGCGCAGGGCGATGCGATCCTTGAGCGCCGTGAACTCACCGACCTTGATCGAGGCGCCCAGCGCACCCGACTTGAGTTCGTAATTGAGCTCTTCGTAATAATAGCGCGACAAAGGCTGAAGGTAGCCGACGATCGCGAAGTTGGCGATGACCAGCACGATCGTGATCATGTAAGGGACGCGAAGCATGCGGGTGTAGCTAAGGCCCACGGCACGCATGACGTCGAGTTCGCTGCTCGTCGCCAGCTTGCGGAATGCCAGCAGGATGCCGAGCATCAGGCCAAGCGGAATGGCGAGGCTTGCATATTCCGGCATCATGTTCGCCAGCATCTTGAAGACGACGCCAATCGGCCCGCCTTCCGTCGCGACGAAATCAAAAAGCCGGAGCATCTTGTCGAGCACGAGCAACGAGGCAGCGAGCAGAAATATGCCCAGCATCGGCATCAGCACGAGGCGAAAGATGTAGCGGTCCAGGGCGCTGATGAACTTCACTTAGGCGTCGTCACTCAACCGTTCTCCCCCGCCCTTAACCGCTCGCGCCGGAAGGGCAAAGCGATTTGTAGCAGGCCGGAAACCTTCTCGCTCCGGCAACGTCATCAACGCGCCGGCCCAGCCGATCAACGTCACCGAAGCCTTAAGGTTTCCCGTCCGGAAGAGAATGTGATCAGGCCTTTTCCAGCGTGCACTGGAGAGGGTGCTGGTTCTGCCTGGCGAAGTCCATCACCTGGTTCACCTTGGTCTCGGCGATCTCGTAAGGGAAGATGCCACAGACGCCCACGCCCTTCTGGTGAACATGAAGCATCACACGCGTGGCCTGTTCGAGGTCCATGTGGAAGAAGCGCTTGAGGACCAGCACCACGAATTCCATCGGGGTGTAATCGTCATTGAGCATCAGCACCTTGAACTGGCTAGGCTTCTTCGGCTTGGCACGGGTCTTGGTGGCGATGCCGACCTGATGATCATCGCCAGTACCATGATCGGAATCGTCACCGTCCGCCATCGTGCCCCGAAAAGGCACGAGCGGAAAAAGCGACAGGTCAGAATCAGCGATCAGGGGAATCATGGTGCCCAGAATATCGTACCGAGGCGTCCGATAACAAGATGCCCCGGCCCATATTCTCGGTCAGGAGGCTCAATCGGCCGGATAACAGCGTCACCCGGCCGGTCGAACCTGCCTGAAATCAGAACGGAGCGGCCGAGCGCGCCTTTTCGACGGCGATGCTCACGCGGCCGGAAATTGGCGCGAAAGTGTCGCTGAACAGCTTGAGCATGGCTTCGCTGTTCTTCGAGCTGTAGGCCACGGCTGTGTCGAAGTTCTTGCGGACAAGGTCGCTCTGCAGCTTGAAGAAGTCGGTCGGCGACTTGGCAGCGGCGAGTTCCTTGATGTCACCCGACATCTTCTCGAACGCAGCGCGGCTCTCCGACACGAATTCCGAACCAAGGGTCTGCACGCCCTCGGCGTAGATCTTGCCAGATTCGACGGCAGCTTCGACGTTGCCCTTTGCGAAGTCGCTGACTTCGCCGAGCACGCTGGTGCTCTTTTCGAAAGCGGCCTTGGCCTTGGCCTGCGCCTCGGTGATGGCATCCTGGAAGCCGGTGAAGTTAGCGCTCATGTCCATAGTTGTTTCCTCGAGCATGAAATTGGAGAACAGTCCTGCGAAGACGGGCTTGCCCGAAATGGGCTTCGGTGCGGTCTTTGGCGCCGCCGTTTTTGTGGCCGCCTTCGGAACCGGAACGGCAGCGACCGTTTCCTTCACGTCCTTGGCAACCGTAGTGGCCGGCTTGGTCTCGACGACCTTGGCCGGAACAACTGGTACGACCGGCTTCAGCTTCGCGGTAGCGGCCGGCGCAGTTTTGATCTTCGGCTTGGGCCTTACAGCCTTGACCTCCGCCTTCTCGGCAAGAGGTGCCTTTGCTACAGGCGCCTTGATTGGCGCCGCCTTTACGACCGGCTTCTTGACGGAAGCATCAACCTTCGCCGAGGTTTCCGGCTTAGCAGAGACTGGTGCGGTAGACCGCACTGGCTCAGGCACCTTCAGCGCAGCCGAAACGAGCTTGGGCTCTCCCACCTTAGGCGTTTCCGGTACGCTTGAAACGGATTTGACCGGCGCAGCCACTTCGGCCTCTACGGGCTTGGGAGGCGCTACCGGAGCGACATTGGTCTTCGGGTCTTCACTATCGGCCATCTGAGCATCCAGCCTTTTTTGAAAACTTCGATTAAGAGCCGGGCGTCACCCCGGTGAAATCCGTGCGATCAACGAGTCGCACAAACCGTTGCTGCGTTGCAAAATAGGTTTTTGCAGGCGCGAAGTCAACACATCTATGCTGCGATGCACAATTTATGCTGCATCGCACAAATTTACCTTGCTTTTCAGGTCTGCGCAAAGTGTCCGGCGTAGATTACAGGCGTGTGTCAGCACGCCCGCAGGCTCGGGTCACGCGATTAAGATGCCGAAATGGACCTTGTTCAGCGCGCGGAGACGTAGCGTCCTGGCGCGTCTTCGATGACCTTGTCACCGCGTACACCTGGCTTGCGCTTTCCTCGCGAGGGAATTTCGGCAGGGTCGAGATCGCGTAGCCATTCGGCCCAATGCGGCCACCAGGACCCGGGATGCTCGGCCGCCCCCTCGACAAATTCCGCCAGAGTCTCGGGTGAGCCGCCGTTCGTCCAGTACTGATACTTGCCGGCGGACGGCGGATTGACGACCCCCGCGATGTGGCCGGAGCCGGCGAGCAGGAACGTCCAGTCCCCGGCAAGATAGCGGGTCAGCTTCCAGACGCTGGTGGCGGGAGCAATGTGATCTTCGCGCCCAGCCTGGATATAACAGGGCGTCGCGATGCGGTGCAGGTCTATCGGCGCTCCGCAGGCGGACAGCGAATCGGCTACGGCCAGCCGGTTGTCGCGATAGAGGTCGCGCAAGTAATTGCGGTGCCAGCGCGCCGGGAGGTTGGTGACGTCACCGTTCCAGTGCAACAAGTCGAACGCAGGGTAATCCTCGCCCTTGAGATAATTGCGTTCGACGTAGTTCCAGATAAGATCATTGCCACGCAGAATGTTGAAGGTCGCGGCAAGATAGCGTCCATCGAGATAACCCTCGGGCGACAAGCGGCCTACCGTCTCGATCTGCTGGTCGTCGATGAAGTTCTTGAGATCGCCCGCATCCTCGAAATCCACCTGCGCGGTGAAGAAGGTGGCGCTGGCGACTTTGTCCGCTTCACCTTTCCGCGCGAGCACAGCCAGCGTGGCGGCCAGCGTCGTGCCGGCCACGCAATAGCCGATCGTGTGCACCGAAGGCACGCCGAGACGATTGCGGGCGAAGTCCACCGCCTCGATCTGCGCGGCGATGTAGTCGTCCCAAAGAAGGTCCGCCATCGAGGCGTCGGCCGACTTCCACGAAACCATGAACACCGTCACGCCTTGCTCGACCGCCCAACGCACGAAGCTTTTCCGGGCATTGAGGTCGAGGATGTAGAAACGGTTGATCCATGGCGGGAAGATCACCAAGGGAGTTTTCAGGACCCTGTCGGTCGTCGGGGTATACTGGATGAGCTGGTAAAGCGGCGTCTCGAAGACGACTTTTCCTGGCGTCACGGCGATGTTCTCGCCTAGCACGAAGGCGCCAGGTCGCGTATGCGTGAGCTGGCCCTTGCGCATGTCATCAAGCAAATTCTCGAAACCGCGCACGAGGCTCTCACCACGGGTTTCGGTAGCTTTCGCCAAGGCGACAGGGTTGGTCAGCGGGAAATTCGCCGGGCTCAGGGCATCCACTATGGTGCGCGTCGCGAAAAGCAGCTGCGCCTTTCGCGCAGGCTCCATGCCTTCGACTGCCTCCGCAAGACCGGTGACCTGCTCGCTCATCAGCAGATAGAGCTGATGCAGCACCGCGAAGAACGGTTGGCGGCGCCATTCCGGATCGGAGAAACGATGGTCACGACGCGGCAACTCGGCCTCCGGTTGAGCCTGCTCGCCGCGTGGGCCGAGGCCGTACTGCCCGAATACCGCGTTCACCAGCGCCAATCCCTCGTTCCAGAACTTCTGCTGGACTTCGGGGTTGGCGAACGGAAGTTGCCGGAACACGCCCTCAGCCGTGGCAATCCACTTCATGGGATCGGCATAGTGAGGCGGCTTTTCGGCCGATGCCTTGTTCAGTTGCTCGACCTGGAATTCGGTCCAGATCGAATGCAGCCGCCCTGCCACCTCGGCCCATTGCACCGTGGCCTCAGCCTCGGGCGTCCCCTCGGCAGGGATTATCTGGCCGAACAGTGTCGTAAGGCTCTGGACCTGGGACTTCATGACGTCGCTGATGAGGTCGGCGTCGGTAGCCATCGGCAATCGCTCTCCTTGGGATTCGCATGCAGGTTGGCCGCGTCGCGGACTCCTGTCGAGCCCCCTTCTCACGCTTCGGCGTGACATTTCCTGCAATTATCTTTCACGAGTCCCCATTTGCGCAGGCTTGCGAATCCCCTACAGGGGCCGAGCGGCGATCCTGCCGCCAACGCTACTGGATACCAGAGGTCATGGAAGACGAGTTCTACCGCATCAAGCGACTGCCGCCCTATGTCATCGCCGAAGTGAACGCGATGAGGCACGCAGCCCGCCAGGCCGGTAAGGACATCATCGACCTCGGCATGGGTAACCCCGACCTGCCTCCGCCGCAGCACGTACTCGATAAGCTGTGCGAAGTGGCGCAAAAGCCCGACGCCCACGGTTATTCGCAATCGAAGGGTATCCCCGGCCTGCGCCGCGCTCAGGCGAACTATTACGCCAACCGCTTCGACGTGGAACTGGACCCCGAGCGCGAGGTCGTCGTCACGATGGGCTCGAAGGAGGGCCTCGCCAGCCTCGCCACCGCAATCACGACGCCCGGCGACGTGGTGCTGGCCCCCAACCCCAGCTACCCGATCCACACCTTCGGCTTTATCATCGCCGGCGCGACGATCCGCTCGGTGCCGACGACGCCTGACGAGAACTACTGGCGCTCGCTCGACCGCGCGATGGCCTTCACGGTGCCGCGCCCGTCGATCCTGATCGTCAACTACCCGTCGAACCCGACCGCCGAAACGGTGGACCTTGCATTCTACGAGCGCCTCGTCGCCTGGGCAAAAGAGAACAAGGTCTGGATTCTGTCCGACCTCGCCTATTCCGAGCTCTATTACGACGGCAATCCAACCCGCTCGATCCTCGAGGTACCGGGAGCCAAGGACGTCGCGGTCGAGTTCACCTCAATGAGCAAGACCTACTCGATGGCTGGCTGGCGCATCGGCTTCGCGGTGGGCAACCAAAAGCTGATCTCCGCGCTTACTCGCGTGAAGTCCTACCTTGACTACGGCGCCTTCACGCCGATTCAGGCTGCTGCCTGCGCCGCGCTCAACGGCCCGCAGGACATCGTCCAGCGCAACCGCGATCTTTACCAGAAGCGCCGAGACGTGATGGTCGAAGCATTCGGCCGAGCCGGGTGGGAAATCCCTGCCCCCAAGGCCTCCATGTTCGCTTGGGCACCCCTACCGCCGGCCCTCAAAGAGATGGGAAGCCTGGAGTTCTCCAAACAGCTTCTGACTCATGCCGAAGTCGCAGTCGCCCCCGGCGTTGGTTACGGCGAGGATGGCGAAGGCTTCGTCAGAATCGCCATGGTCGAAAACGAACAACGCCTTCGCCAAGCCGCTCGCAACGTAAAGCGCTACCTGACTTCGATGGGCGTTAATACTCCTTCATCGTGACACAAAAACCCCGCAGAATCCTAGGAATTCTGCGGGGTTTTAAAGTTAATGATTGCTCCATACTGTAATAAAATACGTGTTGTCCCGTATGGCAAAAATGCGCCATCTCGCCACCCATCTGATTGGAACAGTAGGCTATTTGGGGGGCAGATGGCGGTTTTTCTTTCACGGCGGGAGTCGCCGTATCATTTTCGATGGCTGAGCTCCGACAGGATTCCTATTGGGTTCGATCTCAGAGTTTGCGGCTGGGCGCTGGATTTCGGTGGAGAGCCTTCGTGCGACTGCATAGGGGTAGTGCATGCAGGGAACCTGAACAGCGCAGATTGGGATAGATTGTTGGCGGTCCGCAACGAGGTTCGCCGCTTCGTCCTGGTGATCGGTGCCGCCAGCGCCGCAGAACGTGCTGAACTTCTGCAGGTCGGTTTCGGCGAAGCCGTGTCCGACACGATCGAACCTGGGGAATTCGAAGCTAGGGCATCCCGGCTGGCAGAACTTACCTACTGGCTTCCACGGCATCGCCGTCTCGGTGACCTTGAGTTGGATCTCTTGGCCCGAGAAGCGTTTGGTCAAGGAAAATCGCTCAACCTCAATCCGCGCGAATTCGCACTGATCTGGCGCCTTGCGGACACGCCTGGCGAGCCCGTGAGCAAGCAGGATCTTATCCAGGACGTTTGGCGCATGGGTTTCGTACCAGAAACCAACAGCATCGCCGTCCACATGTCCCGGCTGCGTCGTAAGCTGGGGTTTGTCGGCATGTCCGGCATCATCGCCACAGCTTCCGCCGGTGGGTACTGCCTCATGCCACAAAGCGAGGAGCAACTAAAACCAGCTTTTCTGCCGACAAGCACGACGCACGCCAATCCGAACCAAGCCGTCGCGTGCCAGGTTTAGACTTGTTTTAGGGCGACGATTGACCGGCAGCTTCAGCGAGGTCGGCTGGCGTGTTGATGTTGGGTATCGGCACGGCGATCTTGACCGGTCTCGCGCCGAGAAGTTCCGCAAAGCGGCGCATCGAATGGCGCTCGTCGCTCTCCAGCAGGGCGTCGAGTTGCGCAGCGGCGGCGGCCGGCCACAAACCAATGACCGGCTGAGAAGCAAGATAGGACGGCGCCGGCTCCAACGCCTGATGTAAGTCCTCGGGCAACAGCCCGGCATCGACACCGCAACTCAGTACGACCTCGTAGCCCTCGTCGTGGGCATAATGCAAGGCGGCCGCCAGACCGCCGAGCGGCCCCATGCCTGCCCTCGGCCAATCGGGGAGCGTGGGTGCCGGAGCGACTTTCCTTCCCGTGACAACGACATGCTCGCACCAGCCCGACAATGCGTCGACCGTCAGCGAAATCAGCGTGCGGCCTCCGATCTGCGCCAGCGCCTTGTCGCTGCCGAAGCGGCTGGAGAGACCTCCCGCCAGGACCGCTCCTAGAATCATACCGAGCCCTTTCCTGTGACGAAAGGCTACTAAAGCGCGCCATCAATCCATACGGCAAGCAGAGAAACTCCCTGCCTCGACTCCTTCTCGCCGGCAAACGCAAAGAAAATGCGGAAACTTGCGCGAATCCCGTTGCACTACCTCCAATCGATTGGTAGGCGCGCACTCCTCCACACGGATGGCCCGATGGCGGAGTGGTGACGCAGAGGACTGCAAATCCTTGCACGCCGGTTCGATTCCGGCTCGGGCCTCCATTACCTTATGGATAATCGTGTTTTTTTCGTCGCTTAGGCGATTTTGGCGTCCAGCCTCAAATCAAGATTAGACATTTCCCCTGTGTAACCTTGTGGATCGCGCCCTTTGCGAGACGCGCACTGTTAGTCGCGGCGACGTACCGCGCGCGCGTTGTCAGTGCCGGTCCATGGCGGCTGCCTGCCAGGCTTCTTAATCCGCTGGAGCGCCTTGAGCACCATGGGAGCTCCCTTGCCTGTAAGCTTACCGCTCCGCGTATCCGTTCTCCCCATACCCGTGACAGCTCACATGGTATCTCATGCCAGCCCCAGCTGGAAAGGAACAAAAATGGGACTTTATCAGGCAACCTGTAGCGGACAGAGCGCACGAAATCAGCCCCTTGAGGACATTTCCGGACTGATCTGGATAGGCTTGGCGGAGCGGGAGGGATTCGAACCCTCGATACGCTTTTGGCGTATACTCACTTTCCAGGCGAGCGCCTTCGACCACTCGGCCACCGCTCCGCATGCACTGGTAAGGAGGCGGCCACTAGCGAGTCGCGCGGGGTTTCGCAAGCGGTGTGGTGATGGCATGAAGCCTTCATGCGCACTTTCTTTTCCGTCATCGCACTTGCCGCCCTCGCCACGCCTTCGCTGGCGGCCGGGGACAAGCCGATCACGCCCAATGACGTCGTCGATGCCGCTCCCGCTTCCGACTGGCAGCGCATCGCGCCCGGCGACCTGCTGGTCATGGACCTGACGCCCGGCGCCAAGGGCAAGCCGCGCCGCGTGGTGATTCAACTGATGCCCGCGCCGTTCTCGCAAGGGTGGGTCGGGAACATCCGCAAGCTGGTGGCCGCGCACTGGTTCGACGGGATCGCAGTCGTGCGAGTGCAGGACAACTATGTCGTGCAGTGGGGCGATCCCGATGGCGAGACGCCGGGCAACGCAAAGGCTTTGCCTGCGGGATTGGCGAAGCCAACCGAGAAGGGCTACGTAACGCCGCTCGACGAAAGGTTGCGATCGAGCTTCATGCAGCGCAGCGCGCAAGAGGCCGGACAAACTGCGACGATCCCAACCAATCCGGATTCCTATCTGCGCAACGGCCTGACGCTGTTCGATCATGGCTGGCCCATCGCGGCAGATGGCCGCACAGGCTGGCCCGTCCACTGCTACGGCATGGTCGGCGTTGGCCGCAATCTCTCACCCGATACCGGCACCGGCGCCGAACTCTACACCGTGATCGGACAAGCGCCGCGCCAGCTGGACCGCAACATCGCGCTCGTCGGGCGGATTATCGCGGGGATGGAGCACCTGTCGTCGCTACCGCGCGGGACGGGTGCGCTGGGCTTCTATGAAACGCCTGAAGAGCGCACGCCGATCGTCTCCGTGCGGATGGGCAGCGACGTGGCGGACCTGCCTGCCTACGAATACCTCTCCACCGAAAGCGCCAGCTTCGCCGCCTACATCGACAAGCGCGCGAACCGGAAGGACAGCTTCTACATCCAGCCCGCAGGCGGAGTGGACATCTGCAATGCACCCGTGCCGATCCGGCCCGTGAAGCAGGACGCGGCGAAGCCATGAGCGCACACGGCGAGCACCTGCAGCACACCGGCCGTCTGTGGCGCTGGACCGGAGGGGCGAACAACGGCACCTGGCACTTCCTCACCATCGACGGCGCGGCGGGCGAGGCGCTGTCCGGCACCGCGATCATGCGCAAGCTGGAAGGCACCGCGCGCGGGTTCGGCTCGCTCAAGGTCAAGGCGCGGATCGGAGCGACGGAGTTCGCAACCTCGGTGTTCCCGAGCAAGTCCGACGGCGGCTGGCTGCTGCCGGTCAAGGCCGCCGTGCGCAAGGCCGAAGGGATCGGAGAAGGCGATGACGTCGAGGTTTCGCTGACGTTCTGAGGGAGTAGCCCCCTCCACCACCCGCTACGCGGGCGGTCCCCCTCCCCGAGCAAGCTCGGGGAGGAACTAGATGCGTTCAGCGTCGGCCACCGCCTCGCTGGCACGCAGGGCGCCGACGATGCGGGTGAGGTGCGCGAGGTCGGAAACCTCCAGGTCCACCTCATAGGTACCGAAGGGCTCGTCGCGCTGGGTCATCTGCAGGTTGGTAACATTGGCGCGGTTGCTCGCAAGGATCTGCGTCACTTCGGCGAGCGTACCCGGGCGGTTGTAGAGGATCAGCTGCAGGCGCCCGACGGCGCCGGTGGTCCGCTCGCCCCATGACAGGTCGAGCCAGTCGGCATCGACGCCGCTCGCCAGCGTCATGCAGTCGATCGCGTGGACTTCGACCTTGTGGTCCGGGCGACGCAGGCCGACGATGCGGTCGCCGGGGACCGGGTGGCAGCATTCCGCCAGCTCGAAGCCGACCCCCGCCGTGAGACCACGGATCGAGATCGCGCGTTCGGTGCGGGTCCATTCGGGGTCCTCGGGCAGTTCCGCCGTGCTGCCGGGGACCAATGCCTCCATGACCTGACGGTCCGACAGGCGGCCCGAGCCGATCGCGAACATCAGGTCTTCCTCGTCGCGCAAGTCGAGGCGTTCGACCGCGTGGGCAAGCGCCTTCTTGCCGAGGCGCTGCGGCAGGCGGCCGGCGATCTCGTCGTAGAGCTTGCCGCCGATCTCGGCGACTTCGGCACGTTCCTTGGCGCGGACGGCGCGGCGGATGGCGGCGCGGGCCTTGCCGGTAACGACGAAGCCCAGCCACGAGAGCTGCGGCTCCGAGGTGGTGCTCTTGATGATCTCCACCACGTCGCCGTTCGCCAGCTGCGTGCGCATCGGCACGTGCCGGTTGTTGATCTTCACGCCGACCGCTGCGTTGCCGAGATTGGTGTGCACCGCATACGCGAAGTCCACCGCCGTCGAACCCTTGGGCAGCTGGAACAGCGCGCCCTTGGGGGTGAAGGCAAAGATGCGATCCTGATAGATCGCCATCTTGGTATTCTCGAGCAGTTCCTCGGCGTCGTGGCTGGCGTCGACGATCTCGATCAGGTCGCGCAGCCACCCGACCTGCCCATCGGGCCGCGCGCCGCCCTGCTTGTAGGCCCAGTGCGCGGCGAGGCCGAATTCGTTGAGGCGGTGCATCTCGCGCGTGCGGATCTGCACCTCGATGCGCATGGAACGCTGGAATATCAGCGCCGTGTGCAGCGACTGGTAGCCGTTCGACTTGGGCGTCGAGATGTAGTCCTTGAAACGGCCCGGGATCATCTGCCAGGCCTGATGCAGCACGCCGAGCGCGCGGTAACAGTCGTCCACGCTGTCCGTCAGGACGCGGAAGGCCATGATGTCGGTGATCTGCTCGAAGTTGACATGGCGCTCCGCCATCTTGCGCCAGATCGAATAGGGGTGCTTCTCGCGGCCGGAAACCTCGACGTTGAGGCCCGCCTCGGCCAGCACCTGCTTGATCGACAGCGCCAGTTCGTCGACCTGCCCGCCCTCTTCGCTGCGGATCTGCGCAAGGCGGCCGGTGATCGTCGCGTAACCTTCGGGTTCCAGCTGTTCGAAGGCGAGCAATTGCATCTCGCGCATGTATTCGTACATGCCCACGCGCTCGGCGAGCGGGGCGTAGATATCCATGGTTTCGCGGGCGATGCGGCGGCGCTTGTCCTCCTTCTTGATGTAGTGGAGGGTGCGCATGTTGTGCAGGCGATCGGCCAGCTTGACAAGGAGCACGCGCAAGTCCTCGCTCATCGCCAGCAGGAACTTGCGCAGGTTTTCCGCCGCGCGTTCGCTCTCGGTCATCACCTCGATCTTGGAGAGCTTGGTGACGCCGTCGACCAGCCGCGCGACGTCGGGGCCGAACAGCTTGTCGATCTCCTCGATCGTGGCGAGGGTGTCTTCGACGGTGTCGTGGAGCAACGCGGTGATGATGGTCTGCTGATCGAGCTTCAGCTCGGTCATCAGCCCCGCCACTTCGACCGGATGGCTGAAATAGGGGTCGCCACTGGCGCGTTTCTGGGTGCCGTGCTTCTGCACGGTATAGACGTAGGCACGGTTCAGGAGGGCCTCATCGGCCTCCGGGGCGTATTCCTTGACGCGTTCGACGAGTTCGTACTGGCGGAGCATGCTGGCCTGTCATGTCAGGTTTTATTGCACCGCGACAAGAGGGCGGCGACCAAAATGCAGATTTTGCAACGGGAGAACCCGGAACAGACCGGCACCTAAAGATACCATAACGACACCCAAAGCGTCCACAAAGGGCAATTCAATCGTTTTCACAGGGCAACTTACGTAAGGGATTTGTTAACCATCCGGGAACTGTGCGGCCGCACAATAAACGCGAACCGGCTGGCGCATCGTTCTCACCCCCCACCGCAGCGCCGCCGGTTCGACCGCGCCTGATTTTGCATCGGGCCGGACCATGCACCGGGGACACGAATGCGAAGAGGTAGCCGATCTCATGGCGGACATCGATGATTTCGCGAGCAGCGAGCGACCCGAGTGGCTGAAAGCGCTGGCGCGGCGTGCTTCCGTATCGTCGGAAGCCGCCGCCGGCCAGGGCGCGCAACAGCAGCGCGCTCCGCGCGTGCGGACGCTGATCAAGGCCGTCATCGGCGGCGAGGGGCGAACGGGCGAGGACGTCATCGTGCGCAACGTCTCGCCCGGCGGCATGTGCATCGCCTCGCGCACCTTGCAGCCGAGCACCGGCGAGATGCTGCGCGTCTCGCTGCCCGGACAGGCGGACCTGCAGGCGCAAGTGCGCTGGGTCGGCAAGGGCGAGTTCGGCGTGCTGCTGACCGGCGGCAGCGGGCTCGACCTCGATCGCATCCAGTCGTCCAACCGCCAGCGCAACGCCGGTTTCGCAGCGGCGCTGGAGCGCCTGCTGGGCGTCAGGCCGCAGGAGCCGCGCCCCTCGGCCGTGTGAGGGCCGCCTGAACATTGCCCGCTCTCCCCAGTCATCCCCGCGCAGGCGGGGACCCATCTGATGCCCGTGCAGCCGGAACCGTCATCAGATGGGTTCCCGCCTTCGCGGGAATGACGAAATTGTTTCGATCGAACAGGGCGAGCGATCCGAAATCACGATCCCAAACAGCCACCTTGACCACCCCGGACCTGTGCTCGATAGTATCGGGGTGAGCGAGATCATCGTCGACCCGTCCCCCGGTTCCCACTCCTCCGCAGTGCTTCCTGCGCGGCCAGAGGCCATCCGGCTCGATCCCGCGACAACCGCCGTCATCGTCGTCGACATGCAGAACGCCTATGCCTCCAAAGGCGGCTACGTGGACGAGGCGGGCTTCGACGTCGGGCCTGCCGCCGCGACCATCGGCCACATCACGGAGGTGCTCGACACCGCCCGCGCGGCCGGGATGACGGTGGTGTTCCTGCAGAACGGCTGGGACCCCGACTATGTCGAGGCAGGCACGCCGCTCTCGCCCAACTTCCACAAGTCCAACGCGCTCAAGACCATGCGCAGGCGCCCCGAACTCTCGGGCAAGTTCCTCGCGCGCGGCGGCTGGGACTACGAACTTGTCGATGCGCTGACACCCAAGGAAGGCGACCTGCGCGTCCACAAGCCGCGCTATTCGGCCTTCTTCAACTCGCAGCTCGATTCCGTCCTGCGCGCGCGCGGCATCCGCACGCTGGTGTTCACCGGCATCGCCACGAACGTCTGCGTCGAATCGACCCTGCGCGACGGCTTCCACCTCGAATATTTCGGCGTGCTGCTGGAGGATGCGACGCATCACCTCGGCCCCGACTTCATCAAGGAGGCCACCGTCTACAACGTCGAGAAGTTCTTCGGCTGGGTCAGCACGGTCGCCGATTTCCGCACTGCCGTGAGCCAGCTGCCACCAAAGGAATGACGATGCCCTTCGAAGCCGTGAACCCGTCCGAATTCCCCACCCCGATCGCGCCCTACTCGGCCGGGGCGAAAGCGGGTAACGTGCTCTACGTCTCGGGCATGCTGGCGCTGGGCGAAGGCGGCACCGTGCTGCATGTCGGCGATGCGGCGGCGCAGACCCGCCACGTGCTGGAGGCGATCCGGATCACCGTGGAAGCCGCGGGCGGCACCATGGCCGACGTCGCCATGAACCACATCTTCCTCAAGGACATGGCCGATTACGCCGCGTTCAACACCGTCTATGCCGAGTACTTTCCCGGCGACAAACCCGCGCGCTATTGCATCAAGACCGACCTCGTGAAGCCCGACTGCCTGGTCGAGATCGCGTCGGTGGCGCATCTGGCATGACCCTTCGACAGGCTCAGGGTGAGCGGAGACAGCGCAGGCTACCAAAGACCTTGAATCGTCATTGCGAGCGCAGCGAAGCAATCCAGGGCGACGCAAAACTGCCCTGGATTGCTTCGCTGCGCTCGCAACGACGAGGGAGTGGTTCGGTTCAGTGGCATCGCCCCCTAACCCCGCTCAGGCTGAGTGCTGAGCCTGTCGAAGCATCGAAGCCCCGTCGCGCATGAGCACTGCTGCCGGCCTCCACTACGAGTTCCACGGTCCCGAGCACGCGCCGAAGCTGATCCTGTCGAGCGGGCTCGGCGGCAGCGGCGCCTACTGGCAGCCGAACCTTGCCGCACTCTCCGCGAACCACCGCGTCCTGACCTACGACCAGCGCGGCACCGGCCGCAGCGATCGCGCGCTGCCGGAAACGACCTCGATCGAGGACATGGCGCAGGATGTCATCGCGCTGATGGATGCACTGGGCATCGCGCGGGCGCACTTCATCGGCCACGCGCTGGGCGGGATGATCGGGATCGAGACCGCCCTCGCCTCCGGCCGGATCGACAAGCTGGTGGTGATCAACGGCTGGCGCACCCTCTCCCCGCACACCCGCCGCTGCTTCGAGGCACGCCTAGCCCTGCTGCGACACGCCGGGACAGAGCCCTTCCTGCGCGCGCAGCCGCTGTTCCTCTACCCGCCCGACTGGATCGCCGCCAACGACGCGCTGCTCGAGGCTGACCTTGCGCACCACATCGCAGGCTTCCCCGGCGCGGAGACGATGGAAAAGCGCATCGCCGCCGTCGCCGCCTATGCCCCTGCGGCCGAGCGGCTGGCCAGGCTGGGCGAAACCCTCGTCATCGCCACGCGCGACGATTTCCTCGTGCCTTGCGCGGCCTCACTGGACCTTGCCGGACCGATCCCCGCGGCCGACGTCGCCACCTTTGGATGGGGCGGCCATGCCTGCAACGTCACCGATCCCGCGGGCTTCAACCGCCTCGTCGTCAAGTTTCTGGAGAGCTAGTCCATGCAAGTCGGCGTCTTCGTGCCCATCAACAACAACGGCTGGCTGATCAGCACGACTTCGCCCCAGTACATGCCCAGCTTCGATCTCAACAAGGAGATCGCGATCCGGGCCGAGAAGCACGGGCTCGACTTCCTGCTCTCGATGATCAAGCTGCGCGGCTTCGGCGGCAAGTCGGAGTTCTGGGAATACGGGCTGGAGAGCTTCACCCTGATGTCCGGCCTCGCCGCCGTGACCGAGAAGATCAAGATCTTCGCCACCTGCCCGACGCTGATCATCCCGCCCGCCTTCGCGGCGCGGATGTGCAACACCATCGATTCGATCAGCCACGGCCGCTTCGGGCTCAACCTGATCACCGGCTGGCAGCCGCCGGAATACACGCAGATGGGCCTGTGGCCGGGCGAGGAGCATTTCCGCAACCGCTATCAGGTGCTCGACGAATACGCCCATATCCTGCGCGAGTTGTGGGAGACCGGCCGCTCCGACTTCAAGGGGGAGCACTACACGATGGACGACTGCCTCGTGCGGCCGACCCCGCAGGGTGACATGAAGATCATCTGCGCGGGCTCCTCGGACGCGGGGCTGGCCTTCTCGGCCAAGTGGGCGGACTATGCCTTCTGTCTTGGCAAGGGCGTCAACACGCCGACCGCCTTCGCCTTCAACAACGAGCGCCTTGCGAAGTTCACCGCCGAAACCGGGCGCGACGTGCAGGTCTTCGTCCTCGTCATGGTCATCGCCGCCGAGACCGACGAGGAAGCGCAGGCGAAGTGGCAGCTCTACAACGAAGGCGTCGACATCGACGCGATTTCGTGGCTGGCAGACCAGGGCGCCAAGGACACTGTCAACACCGACACCAACGTACGCCAGCTGGCGGCGCCGGAAGGGGCCGTGAACATCAACATGGGCACCCTCGTCGGCAGCTATGAGACGGTAGCGCGGATGCTCGACGAGATGGCGGAGGTGCCCGGAACCGGCGGCGTCCTGCTGACCTTCGACGACTTCGTGGAAGGGGTGGAGAACTTCGGCAACCGTATCCAGCCGTTGATGAAGAGCCGCGCGCATATATCCGGTTGAAGCGCGAAAATCCGTTTGACGGCCACCTGACACGCAATGTCGCAAGGTGGGTTTCCGGGTTCCCGCGAATCACGTCAAAGTGCCGCCACCCCCACAAAGAAAGCCCGGGGCCTGCAAGCAGGCCCCGGGTAGTTTGGTAAAGGATCGCATTGGAATTACCGATCCTTCGGGTCGCATCTACGCAGATGCCCGAAATGGTGATTCGGCGCATACCATGATCGTGGTATGCCCCCTCGATCCGCCCCGTTTTACATAGGCTTGCGTAAAGTTGACGCCGGGTTCACATTGCCCTCCGGTCGCAGTCGGGGGGCAGGACCATACGAATCGAGGAACTGGGGGCGCTCTTCGCGCGCGCCCCGTTTGAAGAATCTGGCTGGGAAGGCGCGCTGAAGGCTCTGGCCAGTGCGACCGGATCGATGCGCGCGCAACTGGTCGCGATCGGCGAACACCACACGTTCTTCAACCGCGTCACCGATACCTGGGAAGGTTACACTGCAGAATTCGAGGCCATCGAGGGCCATAGGCCGGAGGTGAACTACCGCGTCGCGGCCTCGCGCGCGCCTTATGAAATCGTCTGGGAAAAGCATTACGACGAGGTGCGGGCAGTCTCCACCAACGAAGCCTACATGGAGCACGTGCGGCGTCTCGATGCCGAACACGGCGCCCAGATCGTGCTCGACAGCGGACCGTCCGCCTTCTTCGGCCTTGCCGCCCTTCACGGTGCCAGCGATGGACGTACAACCGAGGCGCAACGCGCGGCGCTGAGCGGCGCCGCACCGCACGTGATGGCCGCAATCCGCCTGCAAAGCGCCATCGAGCATCAGGGCGCCGAACTGCTGCTGGGTTCGCTCGACGCGCTGCGTACGGCCGCAATCCTGCTCGACGTCGTCGGCCGGGTGCGCTCGGTGACGGGTGCGGCGGAGAGGCTGCTCGCGCCCGACACGCTGCAGGTGCGCGGCGGGGCATTGCGGGCGGTGCGGCCGGACCTCGACCGCGTGCTGCAGATGCGGATCGGCGTGGCCCTCGCCAACCGGCAGGCGATGCCTTCGGAGCTGTGGATGCAGTCGGTGCGCGGGCCGCTGCTGGTCGAGGTCTGCCCCCTGCCCCGGCAGGACTGGAACTTCGGCTTCGCGCCCAGCGTGATCATCACGCTCAAGGCCCCGCTGGGCCTCACCAGCGATCAGGGCGGCCGCCTCTCCGCCGCGCTCGAGTTGACGCGGGCCGAGGGCGAGATCGTCGCGCTGCTGGCGCAGGGCCATTCACGGCAGGAGGTCGCCCGGATGCGCGGCGTCAGCGCGCAGACGGTGTCGAGTCAGCTCCGCACGATCTTCCAGAAAGCCGGCGTCAACCGTGAGGCCGAACTCGTCTCGATCGCCCGCGCCGTGATCGAGATGGGGAGCCGTTAGAGACTCTGTCTGGAAAATGCCCTGACGGGCATTTTCGCTGCGGCACCGGCCCACGCCAAATCCGCCTGCGGCGGATTTGCAGAAAATACTCAGAGCTTCCCGAACTGTGCCTCGTAAGCGCCGGTATCGCCGCTCGACAACAACCGCGCCTGCTCCACCCAGCTGTCGCGGCGCGGGCGGCCCGCGAAGGCCCCGAGCTTGGTGTCGAGGTCGTCGAGGTCGGCATCGCTCCATGCCGCGATCTGGGCGTAGCTCGTTACGCCCAGCGCATGGAGCAATGTCAGCATCTTGGGGCCGAGCCCCTTGATCTTGCGCAGGTCGTCCGCCGCGACTTCACCCTCAGCCGTCTCCACGACCGGCGGGGCCGGAGGAGCGGGCGTCGGGTCGGGCTCGGCGGCGATGGTCTGCGGGGGCTCGTGCGCCGCATCGTTGTGGCGCGCCTCGTCGGCCTCTTCCTGCGCGGCGACGGCGATGACTTCGCCGATGCCCGCCATCGTCCCGGCCATCGCCGGCGGGTCGATGTGGTACTGCGAGGCGGGCGGCGCGTCGTCTATCAGCGCCTGGTTGCGCTGCGCGGGCGCCGCGCCCTCGTCGAGCACGTCGGGGCGATGCTCGCGCCGCGCCGGCTTCGAGCCGTGGATGAAGACCCAGTAGGCCACCACGATGCCCACGAGCAGCGCGACGATGAAGACCAGCCAGTTCGCCTGAACCATTTCCAGCACGTCAGTTCACCTTCCTGCGATTCCATATTGCGGCGCCGATGCCGAAACCGATCCCGTAGGACAGCAGCACCGAGACGGCCATTTCCAGCCATAGCGGCAAGGCAGCGTCCTTTCCTAGTCCCTCAAGTCCATCATTCAGGCCCCGGCGTATCGATCGGCGTCGGCTTGACCGGCGCGGTGTAGAGCACCGAGAACTCGATGCGCCGATTGGCCGGGTCGAGCGGGTCCAGCCCTTCCACCGGCCGCGCCGAGCCGAGGCCTGCCGCACGCAGGTTCGTCGCCGGGATGCCGCGCGCGATCAGCGCCGAACGCACCGCCTCCGCCCGCGCCTGCGAGAGCGCGACATTGACCTTCTGGTTGCCCGAGGCGTCGGTATGCCCGGTCACCGCGATGATGCTGCCCACGCAAGGCCGCAGCGAGCGCGCCACTTCGCCCAGCAGCCGCTCGCTCGACGGTTCGAGGCGCGTGCTGGCCTCGCCGAAACGGATGGTGCGGGTTTCGAGGATGCGCTCGACGTCGTCCTGACAGTGGGCCAGTACCGCGCGCTCGTCGCCGCCCCGCGCCCAACTCACCCCGGCGATCCCCGGCACCGCGGCGATGGCGGCGGCGACGCTCTTGCGGGTCTCGGGCGAAAGATCCCGGCCGCCGGAGAGCACCGGATGGCGGGTCAGCCAGCCGTAGCGGTCGCGGAAATTCAGCGTCACGCCCTTCCCGCCCACAGCATCGCGCGCGGCCGAAGCCTGCCGGTCGAGGTCGCCGATGAACGCAAGCCCCCGCGCCCGGGTGACGGCGAAGGACATGACCAGGCACAGCGCGGCTCCGGCGACGATCAGCGATGCGCGGCGGGGATTCATGGAGGCAACCTAGAGAACCGAAGCCGGGCTGTCAGCCGGGCAGTTGCTCGCCAAGCGGAGTTTCGACCTTCTTCGCCTTCTGGAACAGCCGCCGGTCCTCAGGCCCAAACGCCTTCTTCCAGATGACGAGGAAGTAGGAACCCAGGATCGCCGGAATCCCGAAGGCCAGCGCCGCCCACTCGGGCAGGAAGCGCACCGCGAGGAAACCGATGACCACGGCCGGAGCGGCAGCCCAGACCAGCGCCCAGCGCCAGTTGTTGATCGGTTCCTTCAGGATGCGCGCCAGCATCACCGACTTGACGATCGAGGACAGCCCCAGCGCCAGCATCAGCGCGCAGGCGGCAGCGGCGGCCTGGAACAGCGGATTGAAGCCGAGCCGCTGCATCAGCAGGATGCCGAAGAGCGTCAGCGCCGCCTGCAGCGCGATGGTCCCGATCGAGACCCACAAGTTGCGCAGCCGCGCGACGTAGATCAGCGCCGCCTCGCTCACCACGGCGGTGGCGGCGACGACCTCGGCAGCGAGCAGAAAGGCCAGCGCCCCGGTGCCGCCGACGAACTCGCGTCCGACGAGGCCCATCACGCCGTTGCCGGGAATGCCCAGCGCCAGTGCGATCCCGGCTTGCGAGGCGGTGATCCAGAAGCCCACCTGACAGACCTGCCGGGCGATCGCGGCATAGTCCTTTTCCTTCAGGTTGCGGGTGATCACCGGGCCGAGCACCGGCTCGAAGCTGGTCTTGAGCTTCTGCGGCAGGCTCGCGACCTGCTGCGCGGCATAATAGACGCCGACCGCCGAGGCCGGGGCAAGGAAGCCGAGCAGGAAGATGTCGACGCGCCGGGTGCCCCACTCGATGGCATCGGCCAGCGCGATCGGCAGCGAGCGCAAGGCCAGCTTGCGCATCGCGCCGGGCCGGGGCTTCCACCCGCGCGGCAGGCCGTATTCGCGGAAGAACGGGATCGCCGCCGTCAGCGCCGCCGCATAGATCGAGGCGATATAGGCGATGGACAGCCCGCTTTCGGGTGCCAGCCAGATCATCGCGCCCGCCATGATCGAGATCGTCCACGGCTCCACGATCGCACGCGACCACACCGTCGGCGTCACCCGCAGACGATAGGCGAGCGCGGCCAGCCAGATCTCGGTCATCGTGAAGGGCGGCAGCGCGATCACCATCAAGCGGTCGATCTGCGTGTAATGGCCACCCGGGAACAGTACGCCCGGCGCGAACCAGAAAAGCAGGGCGGCGGTGCAACTGGCGATGATCGCGAGGATCGAGCCGTCGGCGATCACATTGGCGGGCCGCACCTGCCCCTCGGTCTCCGACAGCCGCTGCGCCAGCCCGCGCTTCTCGCCCATCGTGCAGAGCATCGAGGTCAGTTCGATCAGCACCAGCGCCGAGGCGAAGCGGCCCAGCGCGGCCGGTCCGTAGGACGCGGCGCGCCCGGCGATGAACAGGAACGGGATGCGCGCGGCGAGCCGCAGGAAAAAGCCGAACAGATTGGTGCGCCCGCCCTTGGCGAGAGCGGCGATGTCGTCGCGCTCCTTGTCGCCTTGTGGTGCGTGGGCGGGATCGCCGTAGGGCGTACTCAAGAAGCAGGCTCCTGCTCGTCGCGCAGCGGGCGCGACAGGAGATCGCTCACGACCGCGCTCGCCGGAGCCTCGCCCTTCAGCAGCCGCTCGACCGCTTCGACGATGGGCATCTGGATGCCGTCACGGCGGGCGAGGTCGGCGAGCACCGGCGCGGTCGCCGCGCCTTCGGCCACGCTGTTCTTGCCTGACAGCGCCTCGGCGGCGGTCAGCCCCTTGCCCAGCGCGAGACCGAGCGAGAAGTTGCGGCTGGAGGTGGAGGAACAGGTCAGTACCAGATCGCCGAGGCCGCACAGGCCCGACAGCGTCTCCGCGCGGGCGCCTCTCGCCAGCCCGAAGCGCAGCATTTCGGCATAACCGCGCGCGATCAGCGCCGCGCGTGCGTTCTGGCCGAGGTTCAGCCCCTCGACCACACCGCAGGCGATGGCGAGCACGTTCTTGACCGCACCGCCGATCTCGGCGCCGACGACGTCATCGGAATAATAAGGCCGCAGCGCCGGGCGGGCGAGCAGCGGCGCCAGCCGGTCCCACTGCGCACGCCCGCCACCGCAGGCGAGCGTCACGGCGGTCGGCAGCCCGGCGGCGACTTCATGCGCAAACGTGGGGCCGGAGAGCACCGCCAGCCGCTCGGGCGCGCAGGCGCTCGCGGCGACGTCGGCCATCAGGCGGCCGGTTCCGGCCTCGATACCCTTGGCGCAAAGCACGAGATCCCGGTCGCCTGCAGGCAGGCCCGCGATCACGGAGGCGAGGAACTGAGCGGGCACGACCACCAGCAGCGCCGGAAGTGCGGCGAATTCGCCCAGGTCGCTGGTGGCGCGGATGGTGCACGCCAGCGCGGCGCTCGGCAGGTAGAGGCCGTTGCGGCGGTCGCGGTTGATCTCCTCGACCAATTCGGTCTCGCGCGCCCAGAGCAGGACGTCGCTGCCGTCGCTGGCGAATGCCTGCGCCAGCGCCGTGCCCCATGCGCCTGCGCCGATAACACCGATCTTCGCGCTCATGCCTTCACTCCCGCACCGCGTACCGCCTCGGCCTCCGGATCGAGCGGCCAGCGCGGGCGCGCCGCCACGTCGAGCGGGTCGGACTGCCCGCGTTCGAACCGCTCCACACCGGCCCAGGCGATCATCGCCGCATTGTCCGTACACAGGCTAAGCGGCGGTGCGATGAAAGGCAGCGAATGGCTTGCCGCCAGCGCTTCCAGCGCGCCGCGGATCGCCTTGTTCGCCGCGACGCCGCCCGCGACTACGAGCGCGTTCACCGGCCCGCACTTGGCGAGCGCCCGGCGGGTACGGTCGATCAGGCAGTCGATCGCGGCCTGCTGGAACGAGGCGGCGATGTCGGCATCGGTATACTCGCCCGACTGCTTCGCCCGCAGCACCGCGCTCTTGAGCCCGGCGAAGGAGAAGTGCGGCTCGGCCGAACCCTTGAGCGGGCGCGGCAGCGGCACTTTCTTCGCATCGCCCTGAAGCGCCAGCCGCTCCAGCGCCGGGCCGCCAGGATAGCCGAGGCCGAGCACTTTGGCGGACTTGTCGAAAGCCTCGCCCAGCGCGTCGTCGATGGTTGTGCCAAGGCGGCGGAACTGGCCCACGTCCTCGACCAGCAGAATCTGGCAGTGCCCGCCCGAGACGAGCAGCAGCAGGTAGGGATAGGCGAGACTGGCATCGGCGAGGCGCGGCGACAGGGCGTGCCCTTCGAGATGGTTGACCGCGATCAGCGGCTTGTCGGCGGCCATCGCCAGCGCCTTGGCAGTGACGAGACCGACCATGACTCCGCCGATCAGCCCCGGCCCGGCGGTCGCGGCGATCGCGTCCACCTGATCGAGCGTCATCCCGGCATCGGCCAGCGTCGCCTCGATCAGCGGGGCAAGCCGCTCGGCATGGGCGCGCGCGGCGATCTCGGGCACGACGCCGCCGAAGGGGCGGTGCTCTTCGTCCTGCGAGGCGATGCGCTGGGCGAGGATCACCCTGCCGTCGGTGACCAGCGCCGCCGCCGTCTCGTCGCACGAGGATTCAATGCCGAGAACTATGCTCATCCGGCCTTCCCCTGAACGACAATGCCCGGTAGCACAAGCCGCCGATGACCAACGATAAACAAGACCAGACCTTCCGCCCTGAGCGTTACAAATTGGGCACACGCCGTTCGCCGCTGGCGATGGCGCAGGCCCATGAGGCGCGAGACCGGCTCGCCCAGGCGCACGGAATCGATCCGGCGCATATAGAGATCGTGGCCGTCACCGCCAGCGGCGATCGCATCCAGGACCGCGCGCTCGCCGAAATCGGCGGCAAGGCGCTGTGGACCAAGGAACTCGACGCCTGGCTGGCGAGCGGCGAGATCGACTTCGCGGTCCACTCGGCCAAGGATGTCGAGACGATCCGCCCCGAGACCTTCACGATCGGCGCCATCCTCCCGCGTGAGGACGTGCGCGACGTGCTGGTCGGCGCGGAAAGCATCGCCGCTTTGCCGCCGGGCGCCGTCGTCGGCACCAGCGCCCCGCGCCGCGCCGCGCAGTTGCTCCACGCCCGGCCCGACTGCAAGGTGGTGACCTTCCGCGGCAACGTCGCCACCCGCCTCGCCAAGCTGGCAGCGGGGGAGGCCGACGCGACTTTCCTGGCGCGGGCGGGCCTCGTGCGGCTCGGCGAAACGGGGACCGGCCACCCGCTCGCCGCCGAGGACTGGCTGCCCGCCCCGGCGCAGGCCGCGATCATGATCGAGTGCCGCGCCGACGACGAACGCACCCGCGCCTTCCTCGCCGCCGTGGACGACGCGCCCAGCCGCGCGCAAGTGCTCGCGGAGCGGGCATTGCTGGCGGGCCTCGGCGGCAATTGCCACAGCCCGATCGCGGTGCTGACCCGCAACGAGGGCGGCCATCTCGTCATGCGCGCCGCGCTCTACAGCCCCGATGGCGCCGAGCACGTCACCGGCGAGGCCCGCTTCCCCGCCGACGATGCGGAAGGTCCGGGCCGCCTCGCCGCCGACCTGCTCGCCCGCGCGGTTCCCGCCATCACGGTGCATTTTGCCGGGGCGTGAACCCTTCGTCTTCCCGGACTTGATCCGGGACCGGTGGCGATCTTTAGCCGTGAACTCGCCGCGCGCGCCGCAAGGTGGGCGGGTCCCGGCCAGCGGTCCCGGATCAAGTCCGGGAAGACGGATGCGATGATCCTGATCCTGCGCCCCGAGCCCGGCGCCTCCTCGACGCTGGCAGCAGCGCGTGAACGCGGGCTGGAGGCACTGGCCTTCCCGCTGTTCGCAGTGCGCCCCCTCGCATGGGAGCCGGTCGCGCGCGACGCCATCGACGCGCTCCTGCTCGGCAGCGCCAATGCGCTGCGCCATGGTGGGCCTCAGCTGGCGGCCTATCGCGGCCTGCCCGCCTACTGCGTCGGCGAAACCACGGCTCAAGCCGCGCGAGAGGCGGGCATGGAGGTCGCCGCCACCGGCCACGGCGGTCTGCAGAACCTGCTCGGCGTACTCCAGCCCGGACACCGCCGCCTGCTACGCCTCGCCGGGCGGGAACGCACTGCCCTCGACGTGCCGGGCGACATCGCGATCGTCACGCGCGAGGTCTACGCCAGCGAGGCCCTCCCCGCTTCGCCCGCGCTCATCGCGGCATTGGCCAGCCCCGCCCTCGCCCTGCTCCACTCCGGAGAGGCGGCCCTGCGGTTCGCACAAGTCTGCAACGATGCGGGAATCCCGCGCGGGCGAATTCGCCTCGCCGCGATCGGCCCGAGGGTCGCCGCGCGCGCCGGGGAAGGCTGGGCGCAAGTGCGCAGCGCCGCCCGGCCTGACGACGCCGCATTGCTGGCCTTGGCGCAGCAGATGTGCCAAGACACCGGCCCACGGACAGCAACCGCGACGACAAGGACTTGATGCAGGACATCCCTTCCGCCCCTCCCGGCGTTCCTCCGCAGCGCCGCTCGGCGGGCATGACGCTTTTCGTTGCGCTCATTGCCTTCGTGATCGGCGCCGGCCTCGTCGCCTGGCTGGCGACGCGTGGCTACCTGCCGACCCTGCTCGAAGCCGCGAACACCTCTACCCTGACGGCCACGCCCGCGCCTGGCCCCCGGCCCGCCGCCGCGCCGCCCGCCGCCCAAATGTCGCAGATCGCCACCGTCGAGGGGCGCCTCGCCATGATCGAGGATCGCATGTCGCGCATCGACCTTCAGACCAGCGCCGCCGCCGGCAACGCCGGGCGCGCCGAGGGCCTGCTGATCGCCTTCGCCGCCCGCCGCATGGTCGATCGCGGCGAGCCACTCGGCTATCTTGCGGACCAGCTGCGCCTGCGCTTCATGAACGCCCAGCCGCGCGCGGTGCAGACACTGGTGGATTTCGCCGCCAACCCGGTGACCATCGACGCGCTGAGCGCCCGGCTGGAAGCGCTGTCGCCGGAACTGACGGTCAGCACCGCCAACCGCAGCCTGTGGGAGCGGACGCGGCAGGAGATCACCTCGCTCTTCGTGGTACGCCGCGATTCGGCCGCGCTCGCCAATCCAACCGCCCGGATCGAACGCGCCCGCCTGATGCTCACCGCCAAGCGCATCGATTCGGCCATCGGCGAGGTCGAGCGGCTTCCCGGCGCCGAAGCGGCCGACAACTGGATTTCGGATGCGCGCCGTTACGAGGCCGCGCAGAAGGCGCTCGACCTGCTGGAAACGACGGCAATGCTGGAGCCGAACCGGCTGCAGGATTCGACCGGGCATTCGGTCGACCAGCCCAGCCCGCTCGCGCCGACCGCGCCTGCCGAGGAGCCCGCGCCGGAAGCTTCGGAGGGGGCCTGACCCTTCGACAAGCTCAGGGTGAGCGGAGGTAGTGCAAACCTCCCAACCCCAATCTTCGTCATTGCGAGCGCAGCGAAGCAATCCAGGGCCGCGCTGAATGGCCCTGGATTGCTTCGCTGCGCTCGCAATGACGAAAAGGGGTATGTCAGTTCTTGACCTGACAGCTCATCCCTGCGGCCTTCATGCCCGAGCACAAGGCCCGCGCCGCCGCGCCGTCGCCGGGGACGGCCTGTAGGCGGTAGACGGTGCCGATGTCCGCCTTGCCCTGAACCACGCGGTGACTCATGCCGCCGAGCGGTTCGTACTGCGTCTTGAGCGTGTTCCACCCGGCCTCCGCCGCCTCCTTCGAGGCATAGGCGCCGACCTGCACACCGACACCGCTGACCACCGGAGCGGCCGCGGAAGCCTTGTCGGTCGGCTTGGGTTCGGCAGGCTCGGCAGTCGTGCGGAAGCCCGGCGCGGGCGTATCGTCGCTCTTGTCGATCTGGACCGGGCGCGACTGACCCTCGGCCACCGCGAAGCTGGTGTCGCCGGTGCCCTCGACGACTTCGCCGCCGGGGTTGTCGGGCTTGACCTTGTAAGGGGCCTTGGGCGCGGCGATCACGCCGCCGTCTGCGACCAGCGGCTGCTCGGGACGGCTCTTGATCGCCCAGACCACGCCGCCGCCGATGACCACCAGCGCGACGAGGCCGAGCGCGCCCAGCAGCACACCCTGCCCGATGCCGGAGCGCTCTTCCTCATAACCCTCGTCGTCGCCTTCCAGCCAGGGGAGGCGCACGTCCTCCTCCAGCTGCAACTGCTGCGCGGTGGCGCCGAACGCGGCCGAGGCGGAGGCATCGCCGTCCTCCTCGAAGTAGGGGCTGCCCTGTTTGCCCGAACCGAACACCGGGTTCTTCTTCTCCGGTTTCGGGAAATAGCCGTCGTCAGCGCCTGCCATGGATCACATTTCCTCCACCGCCTCGACCCCGAGCAGAGCCAGGCCGTTGCGGACAAGTTGCCCGATCTGCGCCGCCAGGAAAAGCCGCGCACCCGTCAGCTTTGCATCCTGCGCGTTAACAAACCGCTTTTCCACCCTGTCGTTGCCGAGGTTCCAGTAGCCATGGAACGCCGCCGCAACATCGCCCAAGTAGAAGGCGATGCGGTGCGGCTCGCGGGCGGCAGCGGCGGCCTCGACGATGCGGGGGAACTGCGCGGCCAGCTTGACCAGCTCCAGTTCCTCTTCACCGAGCAGTTCGACGTGCTCGCCCGAGGGGGTGAAGCCGCCCTCGGCCAGCCCCTTGCGCAGCGTCGAGTGGACGCGGGCATTCGCGTACTGGACGTAGAACACCGGGTTGTCCTTGCTTGCTTCGACGACCTTGGCGAAGTCGAAGTCCATCTGCGCCTCGGGCTTGCGGGTCAGCATGGTGAAGCGCACCACGTCCTTGCCCACTTCGGTCACCACTTCGGCCAGCGTGACGAAGTTGCCCGAACGCTTGGACATCTTCACCGGCTCGCCGTCGCGCAGCAGCTGGACCATCTGCACCAGCTTGATCTCGAACGGCGTGGGTTCGCCATCGGCGCCGGTCATGGCGGCGACGGCAGCCTTGATGCGCTTGACGGTGCCCGCGTGGTCCGCACCCCAGATATCGACGAGGGCGTCGGCGCTCTGGGCCTTCTGGAAGTGATAGGCGAGGTCGGCACCGAAGTACGTCCAGGTGCCGTCCGACTTCTTGATAGGGCGGTCCTGATCGTCGCCGAACGCGGTGGACTTGAACAGCGGCAGTTCGACCGCTTCCCAGTCCTCCAGCGTCTTGCCCTTGGGCGCTTCGAGCACGCCGTCGTAGACGAGGCCCTTGGCGCGCAGCCAGGCTTCGGCCTCGTCGGGCTTGCCCGATGCCTGCAGTTCGGCCTCCGAAGAGAACAGGTCGTGGTGGATGCCGAGGAGCGCGAGGTCGTCCTTGATCATCACCAGCATCGCGGCGACGGCCTTCTTCTGGAACAGCGCCAGCCATTCCGACTCGGGTGCGGCAGCGTACGTCTCGCCGAACTCAGCGGCGAGTTGCTGGCCTACGGGCACCAGGTATTCGCCCGGATAGAGACCCTCGGGGATCGCGCCGACGTCGTGCCCGAGCGCCTCGCGGTAGCGCACGTGCGCCGAGCGGGCGAGCACCTGCACCTGTCCGCCGGCGTCGTTGACGTAGTATTCCTTGGTGACCTTGTGGCCCGCGAACTCCAGCAGCGTCGCGAGCGCATCGCCGACGACCGCGCCGCGACAGTGGCCCATGTGCATCGGACCGGTCGGGTTGGCCGAGACGTATTCGACGTTCACCGTCGTCCCGCCGCCCATCGTCGAGCGACCGTAATCCGCGCCGAGATCGGCGATCGCGCGCAGTTCTGCCAGCCAGGTGACGGAGGAGAGGCGCAGGTTGATGAAGCCCGGCCCTGCGATCTCGGCAGACGTCACCGAATCGAGCTTCGACAGTTCCGCCACAAGCGCCTCGGCGAGATCGCGGGGCTTCAGGCCGGCGGGCTTGGCCAGCACCATCGCGGCGTTGGTCGAGAGGTCGCCGTGCGAGGGATCGCGCGGCGGCTCGACCGTGATCGCGGCTCGCTTGAGGCCGCCCGGCAGCGTGCCCGCTGCTTCCAGCGCATCGAGCGCGGCGGAAAGGTGGCCTGCGAAGGCGGCGTAAAGGGTCTGCGTAGTGCTCATGACGCGCGCGGATAGCCCAAGTATGGGAGAAGGGAAACAGGGCGCTGCAAGGTGACAGGTTTACACCGTTGACACGGTCCAGAGGGGAAAGGTGTCACCTTGGGCCGGAAAGTGTCACCTTGCGGGGGTAAGGTGACACATTTTGCGGCGAATGTGTCACCTTGTGAGCGGGATGTGTCACCTTGCGGTGTAACCTTGTGTGGCCGTGGAGGTTCGGGCGGGGCATGGGAGTAATCTATCGGAGCGGGCGGTCTGTAGGAAAGCGGGCGAGCCGTAAGCGCCCCGTTGCACACCTTGTGTATCCTCCCTGTTGCGGAGCAATGGGGAGGGGGACCACTCGCGTAGCGAGTGGTGGAGGGGGAGGAACCCCTCCGTCAGCCCTGCGGACTGCCACCTCCCCATCGCTGCGCGACAGGGAGGATAAAAGGCAGTCCCCCTGTCCAAACCCACCCTTTTGCGCTAACGGCGCGCGATGCAAACGACTGCGACTCCCCGGACCTACCGCGTCAAGAGCTTCGGCTGCCAGATGAACGTCTATGACGGCGACCGCATGGCCGAACTGCTCGCCGAACAGGGCATCACCGCCGCGCCGGAAGGCGAGGAGGCGGACCTTGTCGTGCTCAACACCTGCCACATCCGCGAGAAGGCGGCGGAGAAGGTCTATTCCGACATCGGCCGTCTCGTGAAGAACTGGGACCGCGAGGATGGGTCAGCGCCCATGATCGCCGTCGCCGGCTGCGTCGCGCAGGCCGAGGGCGAGGAGATCATGGCCCGCGCGCCCGCGGTGACGATGGTCGTCGGCCCGCAAGCCTACCACCGCCTGCCCGAGATGGTCCGCGCCGCCAGCGCGGGCGAGCGCGTCACCGACACCGACATGCCCGCCGAGACCAAGTTCGACGCGCTGCCCCGCCGCAAGCGGTCCGGCCCCACGGCGTTCCTGACGGTGCAGGAAGGCTGCGACAAGTTCTGCACCTATTGCGTGGTGCCCTATACCCGCGGCGCCGAAGTCTCGCGCCCTTATGCCGCGCTGATCGACGAGGCGAAGCTGCTGGTCGAGGCCGGCGCGCGCGAGATCACGCTGCTCGGCCAGAACGTCAATGCCTGGACCGGCGAGAACGCCAAGGGGCAGACGGTCGGCCTCGACGGTCTGGCGCGCGAGCTGGCGGCGATCCCGGAGCTGGCGCGCATCCGCTACACCACCAGCCATCCCAACGACATGACGCAGGGCCTGATCGACGCCCACGGCGAGAACGCCAAGCTGATGCCGTTCCTCCACCTGCCGGTGCAGGCGGGCAACGACCGCGTGCTCAAGGCGATGAACCGCAGCCACACGGTCGAGAGCTACCTGAAGATCCTCGACCGGGTGCGCGCGGTGCGGCCGGACATCGCGCTGTCGGGCGACTTCATCGTCGGCTTCCCCGGCGAGACCGACGCCGAATTCGAGGATACGCTGGGGCTCGTCGACGCGGTCGGCTATGCGCAGTGCTTCAGCTTCAAGTATTCGCCCCGCCCCGGTACGCCTGCCGCGACGATGGGCGACCAGGTCTCCGCCGCCGTGATGGACGAGCGGCTGCAGCGCCTCCAGTCCGCACTCAACCGCGACCAGCTGGCGTTCAACGCCGCAACGGTCGGCAAGATCTGCGACGTGCTGGTGGAGCGCAAGGGCAAGCATGCCGGACAGTGGCTCGGCAAGTCGCCGTGGCTGCAGTCGGTCCACTTCACCGGCGAGGCACAGGTCGGCCAGATCGTGCGCGTCGAGGTCACCAGCGCCGGGCCGAACAGCCTCGGTGCGGTGCCGCTGACCGCAGAGGTGGCGTGAACGCTGTAAATTCGGGCCGCCAGCCACTCGTCCTCGTCCCCGGCCTGACTTGCGACGCGGAGGTCTTCCGCGCGCAAACTACTGCGCTGGCGGACGTGGCGGACATGACCCTCGCCGATACGCTCAGCGACGGCTCGATCGCCGCCATGGCCGAGCGGCTGCTCGACGATGCGCCCGATACCTTTGCGCTCGCGGGGTTCTCGATGGGTGGCTACGTGGCGATGGAAGTGATCGCCCGCGCGCCGGAGCGGGTCACGCGGCTCGCCCTGCTCGACACCAGCGCCACGGCTGATGCGCCCGACTATGCCGCCGTCCGCCGCGCCGCCGTCAGGACCGCGCGGGAACGCGGCTTCGAGAAAGTTCTGCGCGGCAGCCTTGGCCTGCTGGTCCATCCGCAGGCGGACCCGGCGATCGGGGATGCGGTAGTGGCGATGGCCCTGCGCGTCGGGATCGAGGCGTTCGAACGGCAGCAGGGCGCGATCATCGCCCGCGCCGATCCGCTGCCGGGTCTCGCCGCGATCGCGGTGCCGACGCTGGTGCTGGTCGGCGAGGACGACCGCACCACGCCGCCGCACTATTCGCGCACGATCGCGCAGGCCGTGCCGGGTGCGACCTTGGTGTCGATCCCGCAATGCGGCCACATGGCGCCGATGGAGCGGCCGGAAGCGGTGAACGCGGCGCTGCGTGAGTGGCTTTCGGCGTAGTCGAGCCTGTCCGCCAACGGCGAGTCAAGATCACACAGGTTCGTCATTGCGAGCGCAACGAAGCAATCCAGGGCAGCGCAAACCGCCTTGGATTGCTTCGCTGCGCTCGCAATGACGAAAGGCGGGCATCCACGAAAAAGCCCCGGAACTCGCGCTCCGGGGCTTTTCCTGCAAGGGGCGTGCTTCTTACCAGAAGAAGCCGTTGTGCGCGGTGACCACGCGGCCGGTGCGGGTGTTCACCATGACCACGTCGTTGTTGTAGCGGACCCAGCGATGGCCGGCGCGCGGGGCGGGCAGGCGGTAGCGGGCATAGTCACGCACCCAGTAACGGTCGCCGTAGTAGGCGGGCTGGAAGCGGTAGCCGACCGCCACCGGGCGATAGCGATAGCCGCGCGGGCCGACGTAGGCGGGGCGGCGGTAGTCGTTGCGATGCGACTGGCGATAGTCGCGCCAGTCCTCGCGCAGTTCCTGGCGGGAGTCGCGCACATCGCGGCGGGCATCGCGGACGTCGCGGCGGTCGCCGTAGCGCTGGGCCTGACGCAAGTCGCGCTCGTCGCGGCGGACCTCGCGGGCGCTGTCACGGACTTCGCGGGCGCTCTGGGCCGAGGCCATGGTCGGGACCGCGACGGTCGGCAGGGCTACACCGGCAGCCAGGGCAATCATGAAGAACTTGCGCACCTGAATTCTCCTTCTTCGTAAGGACCGTATCCGGCCTTCTGATTGGAAACTGCCCGCGCGCTCCTGAACGATCCGGGAATGCGGCGTGCAGCGTGGGGACATAAGTGTCGCACCCTTGCGACAGTTGCATGCCGGAGCGCCGAAACGCGCAGTTATCCCCGACGAAACGCAGGAAATTTTGCAGAAACCTCCTTGCGGGGCGCGCCCTGTGGAGCCATCTTCACGGTAGAACGAGACATCAATCTCGCATGAAAGGAGCACATGGCCCGCAAAGCAGCCCGTGCCGTCGATCCGGCACAATTCCGCCCCGAAACCCACCGTCGGGCGCGTGTCGAAATAGATTTCGACGAACCTGTGTTGCTGGGAGCCCTGTTCGGGCAATTCGATTCAAATCTGGTGCAGGTGGAGAACCGCCTCGGCGTATACATCTCCGCCCGGGGCAGCAAGATCCAGATCGAAGGGCCGGACGATGCCGTCGCCCGCGCGCGCGACACGCTCAAGGGCATGTATCACCGGCTGGAGATGGGGCAGGCGCTCGATTCCGGCGCCATCGAATCGCTGATCGCCATGAGCACCGAACCCACCCTCGAAGGCATCATCACCGGTGACGCGGGCGCGCCGCCGATCATGATCCGCACCCGCAAGAAGACGATCGTGCCGCGTTCGGCGACGCAGATCGACTACATGCGCCAGCTCGCCAAGTCGGACGTCATCTTCGCGCTCGGCCCGGCAGGCACCGGCAAGACGTACGTGGCGGTGGCGCAGGCGGTCAGCCAGCTGATGACCGGCTCGGTCCAGCGCCTGATCCTGTCGCGCCCGGCAGTCGAGGCGGGCGAAAAGCTGGGCTTCCTGCCCGGCGACATGAAGGACAAGGTCGATCCGTACCTGCGTCCGCTCTACGACGCGCTCTACGACTGCATGCCGCCCGAGCAGGTGGAACGCCGCCTCGCCAACGGCGAGATCGAGATTGCCCCGATCGCCTTCATGCGCGGCCGCACGCTGGCCGATGCCTTCGTCATCCTCGACGAGGCGCAGAACACCACGCGCGAGCAGATGAAGATGTTCCTCACCCGCTTCGGCCAGAACAGCCGCATGGTGGTGTGCGGAGACCCGCGCCAGGTCGACATCCCCGGTGGCGACCGCCATTCCGGACTCGCCGACGCGGTTGCCCGGCTGGAGGGCGTGGACGGCATCGCGGTGACGCGCTTCACGGCGGCGGACGTGGTGCGCCATCCGATCGTCGGCCGCATCGTCGAGGCTTACGAGGGGCCGGACGCTTAACCTCTCCTCGTCATTGCGAGCGAAGCGAAGCAACCCAGGGCAGCACTACGCCGCCCTGGGTTGCTTCGCTTCGCTCGCAATGACGAACGAATTATTCGGAGCCCGGCTCCAGCTTCTTCGCCTCGCCCTCGTCCAGCTCCTTGCGCGAAATGCCGAGCAACCCGGCCAGCTTGTCCTTCTCGGCGCTCTTGAGGTCCGCGTATTTGCGCGGGGCGGGCAGATCGGCGGTGGAGGCCTTCACCTTGTCGATGATCGCCGGCATTTCCTTCATCAGCCGGGGCATCAGCGCCTGCATCCTGTTCATGACCTCGGGCGACATCATGATGATGTAGGAATCCGCCGCGTAGGCCTTGCCCGTCGGCGTGGCGAAGAAGGCGTTCATCTCCTGCAGCTGCTTCGCGTCGAACCGCCCGGCGTAGGCGCTCGCCAGACCGTCGCGGATGTCGGGCTCGAACTGGGTCATCAGGCCCATCATGTCCGTCATCATCGTGCGGGTGGTGGCCGACATGCGCTGCTTGAAGGCCGGGTCGTAGATCTCCATGATCTGCGCCATGGTGCCGCTGCCCAGCTTCCCGGTATCGACGCCGCTGATCCCGGCAAGGTCCTTGAGCGGCATCTGCATCATGGAATCCATGATGGAATCCATCATCTTGTCCATCGTGCCGTTCATGATCCGGCCATAGGTCCCGAGTGGGAACACGTAGTCGACCGTCTGCTTCGCAGCGGCAAGACGCGCCGGGTCGGTGGCAGCTACGGGCTCGGCTGCAAGAGCAGGCGAAGCGGACGCCAGCAGGGCGGCGCAAGCGGTAAGGACGAAACGCATCTGAGATACTCCCACAGGCCCGCTCTAACGGGACGCCGCAGGGCATATCCCGTTCGCCGCTATGGGAAAAATGAAAATGACGGTTGGTCGCAGATGCCAGATCGTGCGCCCCGCCGCGCGGGCTTCGACAAGCTCAGCCTGAGCGGGACCGGGAGGTTTGCACCAACTCCGCTCGCCCTGAGCTTGTCGAAGGGCCTCGGATCAGCTCCGCGACGACCCGAAAGGTCAAAGCCCCGCTTGCAGCAGCCATTCGTGGAAGATGCGCACCGGCCGCGCTTCCAGCGACTTGGGGCGACACACGAACCAGTAGCGGTACGGGCTCTCCACCTCGATGTCGTAGACCCGCGCGAGGCGGGTATCGTGCGAGCGGCGGAAGTGGTCGTCGTGCATGATCGCGATGCCCAGACCCTGCGCCGCCGCCTCCAGCACCAGCTGGCCGGAATCGAAGCGGTCGACCGAGGCCGGGTCGAGATCGGGCAGGTCGATCGCGCGCTTCCACGCATCGAGGCTGTCGGGCAGATCCTGATGGATCAGGAACGTCTGGCGCGACAGCTTCGCCTCGTCCGGCACCGGGCCCAGTTCCTCGGCCAGCGCCTGCGAGGTGATCGCGTAGACCTTGTTGTGATCGAGCTGCACCCGGTAATACTGCGGGTCCGGCTCCTTCGCGAGGATGATCGCGGCGTCCAGCGTATCGCCGACGCGGTCCTCAAGGTGCGCGCCGGTATCGATATCGATGTGCAGGCGCGGGTGCAGCTTGCGCAGTTCGGGCAGGCGCGGGAACAACCGCTGGCCGCCGAACAGCGAGGGCACGCCCAGATGCAGGCGCAGCACCTGGCCGCGATCGATCTGCGCCTCCACCGCCTCGGCCAGTTCCTCCAGCTTGGGCGCGATCGCGGTGTAGAACGCCTGCCCCTCGTCGGTCAGCTTCATCGCCTGGTGCTGGCGGGTGAACAGGCGCTTGCCGGTGAAGTCCTCCAGCGCGGCGACGCGGCGCGACAGGGCCGAAGGGCTGAGCGCCAGCTCGTTGGCCGCCGCCTTGGCGGAACCGAGACGCACCACGCGCACGAAAGCTTCGAGCGCACGCAGGGGAGGTAGACGACGTACTGGCACTATTGCGGTCTTTTCACTCGGTTATGGCCGCCGCCGGAGGGTCCGGCGACAGCGGTTATTCGGCCTCGCTCTCCAACTCTTCCACGGGCGGATGCAGGCGCAGGCGCGTCACGCGCCGCTCGTCGCCGTCCGTCACCTCGATCTTCCAGCCGCTTTCGTGGTCCAGGACCGCGCCCACTTCGGGCACTTGTCCGGCCAGCACGAAAGCCAGGCCGCCGAGAGTATCAACCGCTTCCTCGACTTCGGCCAGCCGCGGGTCGATCCGCTCGGCCACATCGTCCAGTTCGGCTCGGGCGTCCGCGTCCCACATACCTGCGTCGATTGCAACCAGCAATTCCTCGGGCGCATCATCGTGCTCGTCCTCGATCGAGCCGACGATCTCCTCCACGAGGTCCTCGATGGTGATGATGCCGTCGGTGCCGGTGTACTCGTCGATCACGACCGCAAGGTGGATGCGCTGGGCGCGCATGTCGGCCAGCACATCCAGCGCGCCGCGCGATTGCGGGACGTAGAGCGGCTGGCGCATCAGCGTCGTCCAGTCCTCGGGCGGGGGCGCGCTGCGGGCCAGCAGCGGGAACACGTCCTTGATGTGGATCATGCCCTTGATGGCGTCGAGCGTCTCTCCATAGACCGGCATGCGGCTGTGGCCATGCTCGGCGAAGGCTTCCACCACTTCGGCCCAGCTGGCCGAGGCAGGGATCGCCACGATCTCGCTGCGCGGGATGGCGACGTCGTCGGCATCGTGCTCGCTGAAATGCAGGAGGTTGCGCAGCATCTGCCGCTCGATCGGCGAGAGATCGCCGGTCAGCGCGCCGCTGGCCTCACCTTCGTGCTCGTTGATGACTTCCTCAAGCTGGGCGCGCAGGGACTGGTCGCCCTCTGCGTGGAAAAGCCGCTTGAATGCACGCCAAAGCGTGTTGGTACTGTCCCCTTCTCCGAAACCGGAGTCGGCGTGGCGGCCATTGTCGGCCATCGTACGGTTAAATCCCTGTTGCTGCAGTGCGGTCCCCATATGGGTCGGGAATGCCTAAAACTGCAAGTGCCTTTGTTTCGAGCGCTTCCATCGCCTCGGCATCCTCGTCCGAGGTCTCGTGATCGTGGCCCGCCAGATGGAGCAGGCCGTGAATGATGAGGTGGGTGGCGTGGTGCGCGACCGGAATGCCCTTCTCCGCCGCCTCGCGCGTGCAGGTTTCGCAGGCGAGTGCCAGATCGCCGAGCATTTCGGGCGGCCCGTCATCGTCCAGATCGAGCAGGGCCTCGCGCTCCAGCATGGGGAAGGAGAGCACATTGGTCGGCTTGTCCTTGGCCCGCCATTCGCGGTTGAGGACGTGGACTTCGGCGTCGCTGGTGAACAGCAGGCTGGTGGTGAGGCGCTCGTTGTCCAGCTCGGGCGCGAGGGTGACGAGGGCTTCCAGCGCCGCCTGCGCGAGATCGGCCCAGTCGGTCGCGGCGTCCCAGGGTTCTTCGATGTCGATTTCGAGGTCCATGGAATGCGCCTTATCGCGCGGGGTGGCCGGGGTCGAGTGGTTCCGCCCTCCCCACCCCCGTCATTGCGAGCGTAGCGAAGCAATCCAGGGCAGTGCCACGCCGCCCTGGATTGCTTCGCTACGCTCGCAATGACGAAAAAGGGATCCGGCAAGGCCCCGGGGAGAGAGGAAACGATCGCCGAAACCTCGCCGGACGCGCCTTCATACCTCCCCCCGGACAAACCGCCCATTGTGCCAAGGACCCGCTTGCCATACCGGGCGAGGCATGAGCCGGCTCGATTCACACCTCGAGGCAGCGCTGGAGCGCATTACCCGCGCCGGACAGCGCCGGACCTTGCGCGCCACGACCCTGCTGCCCGGCGGCCGGATCGAGCGTGCCGGGCGCACGATGCTCGACTTCTCCAGCAACGACTATCTCGGCCTCGCCCGCCACCCGCTGCTGGTGGAGCGCTCCGCCGAGTGGGCCGCGCGGGACGGTTCCGGCTCCGGCTCCTCACGGCTGGTGACGGGGACGAGCGCGGCGCACCTCGCCCTTGAAGCCCGCATCGCGCAGTTCAAGCACTGCGAGGCGGCGCTGATCTTCGCCAGCGGCTGGCAGGCCAACGCGGCGGTGATCCCGGCGCTGCTCGCGGCCATCCCGGGCGTGGCCATATTCACCGACCGCCTGATCCACGCCTCGATGCACGCCGGAATCGCGATGGCGGGCGTGCGCCAGCACCGCTTCCGCCACAACGACCTCGACCACCTCGAAACCCTGCTGGCGGAGAAGGCCGCCGATGCCCCCGCCCGCCTGATCCTGACCGAGAGCGTGTTCTCGATGGACGGCGACCGCGCCGACATGGGCCGCCTCGCCGATATCGCCGAGCGCCACGACGCCGCGCTGTTCGTCGACGAGGCCCATGCCACCGGCGTGCTCGGCCCCGAAGGGCGCGGGCTTTCGGCGCTGGTGCCGGGCAAGGTGGATCTCGTGATGGGCACCTTCAGCAAGGCGCTGGGCGGCTTCGGCGCCTACGTGGCCGGATCGCGGGTGCTGATCGACTACCTGACCAACGCGGCCAGCGGCTTCATCTTCACCACCGCCCCGCCGCCCGCCGTGCTGGGCGCAGTGGACGCCGCGCTCGACCTGCTGCCGGGCATGGATGCCGAGCGCGCGCACCTCACTGCGCTGGGCGACCGGCTGCGCACAGGGCTGGCCCGCCTTGGCCTCGATCACGGCGCGTCCTCGACCCAGATCGTGCCCGCCGTGATCGGACCGGAGGACGAGGCGATGGCGCTCTCCGCAAGGCTGGAAGCGGCAGGCTTCCTCGCCTCCGCGATCCGCCCGCCGACCGTGCCGGCCGGCACCAGCCGCCTGCGCCTCGCCCTGCGCGCCGGGCATTCGGAGGCCGACATCGACGCCCTGCTCGCCGCGATCGAGACAATCGCCGGAGAGCGGGGGTGAAGCTGCTGTTCGCCCACGGCTGGGGCTTCGACCGCCGTTTCTGGGAACCGCTCGCCGCGCTGCTGCCCGAGCGGGCGCACGAAATCGACGATCGCGGCTACTTCGGCGCGCCGCATGAGCCTGCCGTCGAAGGCCCCTGCATCGCAGTGACGCACTCGTTCGGGACGATGCGCGTCCTCGCCGCCCCGCCGCCGGGGCTCACCGGCATCGTCGCGATCAACGGCTTCGAGCGCTTCACCGCCCTGCCCGGCCGCCCCGGCGTGCCGATCCGCGTTCTCGACCGCATGCTGCGCCGCTTCGAGACCGACCCGCGCGGCGTGCTGGCCGAATTCCGCAAGACCTGCGGCTCCACCGAGGCCTTCGGAGAAATCGACCCCGAAGCGCTCGCCGCCGACCTCCTGCGCCTGCGCGACGCCGCCCCGTCGCTGCCGGACGTGCCGATACTGGCGATCCACGGCGGCGCCGACCCGCTGCTTCCGCCCGAAATGCGCGCCGCCACGTTCGCGGGCGCGCAGGTCCGCCGCATCGACCACGAAGCGGGCGGCCATCTCCTGCCGCTGCAAGCACCGGAGCTGTGCGCCGCCGCCATTCGCGGGCTATTGTCGTGAGCCGCCGCGAACGCATCCGCAGCGCCTTCGCTGCCGCACCCGACTACGACGGCCACGCCCGTATCCAGCGCGAGGTCGCCCAGACCCTCGCCGCGCGCATCGCCGCGCTCGACCTCCCGCCCGCGCCGCGCGTACTGGAGATCGGCTGCGGCACCGGCTTCCTGACCTCCGCCCTGATGGATCAGGGCATCGGCGGCGACTGGCTGGTCACCGACATTGCGCCCGAAATGGTGGAGCGTTGCCGCGACGCGCTTTCCGCTTCCGACGACCAGCCCACCTTACGTTTCGCCACCCTCGACGGGGAGCACGGCACCCCCGAAGGCGCGCCCTTCGACCTCATCTGCTCAAGCCTTGCGGTGCAGTGGTTCGACGATACGCCCGCCGCCCTCGCCCGCCTGTCGCAGTGGCTGGCGCCGGGTGGGCACCTCGTCGTCACCACGCTGGGACCGCGCAGTTTCCACGAGTGGCGCGCCGCGCACGAGGCCGAGGGGATAACTCCCGGCACCCCCGCCTACCCCCCGGTGGAGGCGTTCGCGACGCTCTCCCCCGAGACGCTGCTGGTCGAGGACGTGACCGAAACCCACCCCGACCCGCGTGCCTTCGTGCGTGCGGTCAAGGCCATCGGCGCAGGCACTTCCGCGCCTTCGCACCGGCCTCTCAACCCGGCGCAGCTGCGCGCGGTGATGGCGCGGTTCGCCCAAAGCGGATGCAACGTCACTTACGAGGTGGTGACCTGCCACTTGCGCCGCGCCCCGACATTTCCTTACGTGAGCCCCCAATGACCCAGCGCACCCTGATCGTGACCGGCACCGATACCGGCATCGGCAAGACCGTCTTCGCCGCCGCGCTGGCGGGGGCGCTGGGCGCGCATTACTGGAAGCCGGTGCAGGCGGGGATCGAGGAGGAAGGCCCCGACGCCCAGCGCGTCAGCTTCCTCGGCCGACTGCCCGAAGGCAAGGTGCTCGCCGAAGCCTATAGCCTGACCACGCCCTGCTCCCCCCACCTCGCCGCCGAGATCGACGGCGTGACCATCGACACCGCCCGCCTCGCCCTGCCGGACATCGATGGCCCGCTGGTGGTCGAGGGCGCAGGCGGCGCTCTGGTGCCGATCTCGCGCACGGAAACTTACGCCGACCAGTTCGCCCGCTGGGGCGCTCCGGTGGTGCTGGTGGCGCGCACGACGCTGGGCACGATCAACCACTCGCTGCTCTCGATCGAGGCCCTGCGCGCGCGCGGTGTGGGCGTGCTCGGCGTGGCCTTCGTCGGCGGTCCGGTGGAGGACAGCGAGGCCACCATATGCGCCATGGGCAACGTCAAGCGCCTCGGCCGCCTGCCCCGCCTCGATCCGCTGACTCCCGAGATGCTGGCCGCCGCCTTTACCGCAAACTTCCGCCTGGAGGACTTCGCGTGACCCTGCCGCGTTCTAGCTCTCTGGCCGCTTCCCCCGTCTGGCACCCCTTCACCCAGCATGGCCTCGGGGAGCCGATCCCGCTCGTCACCCATGCCGAAGGCGCGCTGCTGCACACGGCGGACGGGCGAACGGTGATCGACGCGATCTCGTCCTGGTGGGTGACCACGCACGGTCACTGCCACCCGCGCATCATGGCCGCCGTGGCCGAGCAGGCGGGCAAGCTCGACCAGTTGATCTTCGCTGGCTGGACGCACGAACCCGCCGAGCAGGTCGCCGCCGGGCTGACCGCGATCATGCCGAGCGAACTGACACGGGTGTTCTTCTCCGACAGCGGCTCCACCAGCGTTGAGGTCGCGCTGAAGATGGCGCTCGGCTACTGGCACGCGCAAGGCGAAGCCCGCCACCGCATCGTGGTGATGGAGCATTCCTACCACGGCGACACCATCGGCGCGATGTCGGTGGGCGCGCGCGGGGTGTTCAACCAGCCTTACGCGCCGCTGCTGTTCGACGTGGGCCGCATTCCCTATCCCGCCGCCGGGGCCGAGCAGGACACGCTCGATGCGCTCGAAGCCCTGTGCCGCGAGGGCGACATCGCCGCGCTGATTCTGGAGCCGCTGATCCTCGGCTCGGGCGGCATGCTGGTCTACGGCCCGGAAACGCTGCGCGCCATGCGCGAGATCTGCACCAAGTACGGCGTCCTGTTCATCGCCGACGAGGTCATGACCGGCTGGGGCCGCACCGGCACCCTGCTGGCGTGCGAACAGGCGGACGTGGTGCCGGACATACTGTGTCTTTCCAAGGGTCTGACCGGCGGCTCGCTGCCGCTGGCCGTGACGATGGCGACCGAGGCGATCTTTGCCGCGCACTGGTCCACCGACCGCGCGAAGATGTTCTTCCATTCCTCCAGCTACACCGCCAACCCGCTGGCCTGCGCCGCCGCCGCCGCCAACCTCGCCATCTGGGCCGAGGAGCCGGTGCGCGACTGCATCGGTGACCTCGCCCGCCGCCAGTCGGCCTGGCTGGAGAAGCTGGGCCGGTTCTGCCACTTCGACAACCCGCGCACGCTCGGCACGATCGCCGCGCTGGACATGCGCACGATGGGCACCGGCGGCTACATGGACAGCCTCGCGCCCGAACTCATGGCCTTCTTCCGCAGCCGCGACGTGCTGCTGCGCCCGCTGGGCAATACCGTCTACGTGATGCCGCCCTACTGCATCACCGACGACCAGCTCGACGAAGTGTGGAATGCCATCGGCGAGGCCGTCGTCTCGTTCTAGTGGCCTGAAATTAGGCGGCGTAAGCTTTCGCAATTGCGAATGGAGCCGAGCCGCACCGGCAGCTTTGTCGCGACCGCAACATCGGTGAGCAGCGCAAATCCTTTGTGCTCCATGGCCCGTCAACCCCCGCTTTCCGGCGACTTCAGACGCCTCCTGCCTGCGATGCCGTTTTACAACATTTCCGTCAAAACGAACCTGTCGCAAAATGTTGCTATTGCGAATGATCCGCATTCCCGTTAGCCGCCGATGCAATCGAGTGCGGCACGATCGCAAGCAGGGGAAATTCTCATGAAGTTCAAGTTCGCTCTGATGCTGGGGTGCACCGGCATGCTGGTCGCGGCGCCTGCCATGGCGCAGACCGCAAGTGGGGAGCCCGCAAGCGATGACATCATCGTCCTCGCGCAGCGCGTAAACGCCACCCATGTCGATGACGGCGGCAGCGCCGGCGTGCTCGGCAACAAGGCGGCCGAGAACCTGCCCTTCAACGTGCGCAGCTTCGACGAGACTCTGATCCTCAACCAGCAGCCGCGCTCGCTGGGCGAAGTGCTCGACAACGACCCCACCGTGCGCACCACTTACGGTTACGGCAACGCCGCCGAAAGCTTCGTGATCCGCGGTTTCGAACTCTACGGCGACGACGTCGGCCTCAATGGCCTCTACGGCATCACCCCGCGCCAGCTGATCGCACCCGAACTCTTCCAGAGCGTGCAGGTTCTCAATGGTGCCAGCGCCTTCCTCAACGGCGCCGCGCCGGGCGGCTCCGGCCTTGGCGGCAGCGTCAACCTGATGCTCAAGCGCGCCGGCGACCAGCCGCTCAACCGCGTGACCTTCGGCTACACCTCGGATTCGCACTGGTCGGGCAGCTTCGACGTCGCCCGCCGCTCCAGCGACGGCCGGTTCGGCGTGCGCGTCAACGGCAACTACCAGGACGGCCAGCTCGGCATCGATGGCGAGGACCGCCGCACCCGCGTGCTGGGCGTCGGCCTCGACTATGACGGCGGCCCGCTGCGCGTCTCGCTCGACCTCGCCTACCAGCAGGTTCGCGTGGACAATCTGCGCCCCAAGGTGACGATCAACTCGGCGACGATGCCGCGCGTGCCCAAGGCCGATGCGAACTACGCGCAGGACTACACTTACACCAAGCTGCGCGACCTGTTCGGCATCCTGAACGTCGAATACGACGTGTCGGACGAATTCATGCTCTATGCCAAGGCCGGCGCGCGCGACGGCTCGGAAGAAGGTATCTACGGCGGCCAGTCGGTCAGCAACGCGACGACCGGCGCGGGCTTCCTCACCGCGCTCTACGTGCCGCGCACCGACAACAACGAAGCGGTGGATTTCGGCGGCCGCGTGAAGCTGGGCTCGGCGGTCACGCATGAGTTCAACTTCGGCTCCAGCATGAGCTGGCAGGTCAACCGCAACGCTTACGATTTCCGCTATGGCAGCGACTTCACCGGCGTGGCGAACAACTTCTACGACGTACAGCAGATCGCCCTGCCGAACTCGGTGCTGGTGGGCGGCGACCTCGACGATCCGTTCCCGATCTCGCGCACCAGCCTGTGGAGCATCTACGCCTCCGACACCGTCGGCTTCTGGGACGACCGAATCCAGATCACCGGCGGCCTGCGCCTCCAGAACATCAAGGTGAAGACCTACCTCGCCTTCGACGGCTCGCTCGATACCACGTACGAAGACGATGCGATCACCCCGATCGTCGGCATCGTCGTCAAGCCGTTCGAGGGGCTGTCGCTCTACGCCAACCGCATCGAGGCGCTGCAGCAGGGCTCAAGCGCGCCGCCGACGGCAGTCAACTATCCGGACGTGATCCCGCCCTACAAGACCAAGCAGTACGAATTCGGCGGCAAGCTGAAGGTTGGCCCGGTGTTCCTGAGCCTGGCGCTCTACCAGATCGACAAGCCCAACATCCTGTCGATCGACGCAACCCCGGACAACCCGGACGACACGCTGGTATACTACGGCCTGTTCGGCAAGCAGCGCAATCGCGGCGTCGAGTTCACCGTCAACGGCGAACTGGCGCCCGGCCTGCGGCTGATCTCGGGCGTCGCGGTCAACGATGCCAAGCAGCGCCGCACCAACGATCCGCTGACCGAGGGCAAGGATGCCAAGGGCGTCGCCGACTGGACCGCCAACGCCAACCTCGAATGGGACACCCCGATGGTCGAGGGCCTGACCCTGACCGGGCGCGTTACGCATACCGGCAAGCAGTGGGTCAATGCGCAGAACACCCTGAGCATCCCCGACTGGACGATCTTCAACCTCGGCGCCCGCTACGTGCTGGCGGCGGGCGACGTGCCGGTCACGCTGCGCCTCAACGTCGATAACGTCGCGAACAAGCGCTACTGGGCTTCAGCCTTCGACACATTCGCCAACTCGGTGCTGCAGGGCCAGCCGCGCACCATCAAGGCGTCGATCTCGGCCGACTTCTAAGACACATGCCGGCAGGGGCGCTGCGGCGCTCCTGCCGGTTGCTTCGTTTCGCTCGCGGGTCGCGATCAGGATATGTCCATCGCGCTGGGCTTGCTCGATCGTTCGACCATACCGGTCGTTTCGACGCCGTCCCACGTATAGGCCGCGTGCGCCTGCTGGACGATCGGCCAGTCCTTGGGCCAGTCCGGCGGTAGCACATGCCCGCCGCGAGAGCGCGTATTGGCGAAGGTCCGCCCTCCGATCTCCACCCGGCGCCCGTCCACCGTCTCCAGCACGCAGGACACGTCCTCGCCGCCGGTCACCAGTCGCCGCAGCCATGGGATCACCACCGGCCGCGCGCCGGTGCGCACCCCGTCCTCGATGATCCAGCCTTCCGAGTAGCTCGGCGGCTCGCCCTCGCGCACAGGGTAGGAATTGAAGCCGAAGGCGCGGCCGTCCGGGAACACGGCGGACTGCCAGCAATGCCCCCAGAATCCCGCGAAGGCCCGGAAACCCGTTCGGCGGATGCGCAGGCCATTGCCGCGAAACGCGCGCTCCTCGCCATCGACGACGAGGGTGCCGCTGCAGCGGAACAGCTGCTCGTAGCGCGGGCTCATGTAGTCGCCCTGTTTGCCGCCGAGCGCCTCGGCTGCTTCGGGCAGGATCGTGCCCGGCTCCCAAGGGATCGCGGCCATCTCCATATCGACGGTGAAGGCGACCTCGCTCCACGCGGTTTCGGCGAAATCGGGGTTGTCGAGGATTTCCTGCGCGCTGGTCCGCGCCACCGGGCCTTCGAAGGCAGCCGTCCAGCGGCGGAACGGCTCCGCGCATGCGAAGCGTACCGGGCCAGTCCCGCGCACCGAGGGCCTGCCTTGCGCGTCGTAGGGGGAATGCGGCTCGCCCGCGCCGCGCCGCGACCACAGGCGCCCGTCGGCGAAGGCGATGTCGAGCCACAGCTCGTGCCGGTCCCACTGCGCGCCGACCGCCTCGACGCCCACGCGCATGGCGAAGAGGCCGTTCTCCTCTTCGATCCACACGTTGACCGCATCGCGGATGCCGTCGTCGGGCTTTTCGGCCACGACGAATTCGCGCTCGACCGGGATACCGCCCGACAGGTCAGCCACCATCACTCTCCCTCCTCGTTTCGAGGGAGACTGTCACGCCATACGCGCCGGGTCATCCGGCAGGCCCCCGCCGGGGCGATACCTCGTCATCCCGGACTTGATCCGGGACCGCAGGCAAATCTTGAGGCGATAGATCGCAGCCACGCGCAGCAAGGGAGGCCGTTCATGGCCAGCGGTCCCGGATCAAGTCCGGGACGACGTCAGGCGTAAGGCGGCTTGTGCAGGCCCTTGGGGCTGGTGGTGAAGATCTCGCAACCGTCCTCGGTGATGCCGATCGAGTGCTCGAACTGCGCCGAGAGCGACTTGTCGCGGGTCACCGCCGTCCAGCCGTCGTTCAGCAGCTTCACCGGCGGCTTGCCGAGGTTGATCATCGGCTCGATCGTCATGAACATGCCCGGCTTGAGCAGCGGGCCGGTGCCGGGGCGACCGGCATGGACCACTTCGGGCGCGTCATGGAACAGGCGGCCGAGGCCATGGCCACAGAACTCGCGCACGACGCCGTAGCGGTTCGCCTCGGCATAAGCCTGGATGGCGGCGCCGATGTCACCCACGCGGTTGCCGGGCTTCGCCTGCTCGATGCCGATCATCAGGCACTCGTACGTCACGTCGACCAGACGGCGCGCCTTCAGCGGCACGTCGCCGACCAGGTACATGCGGCTGGTGTCGCCGTGCCAGCCGTCGAGCAGCGGGGTGACGTCGATATTGACGATGTCCCCGTCCTTGAGCGTCTTTTCCGACGGGATGCCATGACAGACGACGTGGTTGATCGAGATGCAGCACGAATGCGCATAGCCGCGATAGCCCAGCGTCGCCGGGACCGCCCCGCCCGCGAGGGTCAGTTCGCGCACCTTGTCGTCGATCTCGGCGGTGGAGACGCCCGGCTGCACCATCGGCGCGATTTCGTCGAGGATCTTCGCGGCGAGCGCGCCGGCGCGGCGCATGCCCTCGAAGCCGTCGGGGCCATGCAGCTTGATGGTGCCGTCGCGCAGCAGCGCTTCCTGGCCGGGCTCTACGATCTGGTATTCGGTCATCCGCCCCAGATAGCGCATCCGGGGTGAAATTGCGAGATCAGGGTTTCACCGAGAAGGCCGAGCGATACTGCGGCTTGAGCGCGGCCATCACCTTGCCCGTCACCGGCACCGTCACTTCATAGCTGCCTTCCGCGTAAGGCCCCGCCTCGTAGGGCGCGACCAGCACGCCGATGCGATCGAAGGTCTTGCGGTTGGTCGAACCCAGGATCAGCGTCTGCGCGGTCGGGTCGATGCATTCGGTGAACATCTGCCCGCTGTCACGCTGAACCGGCTCGCCCCGCTTGCCCGCGCGGGCCTTGTCGAGCCCGTCGCAGAACGGCGTGCGCAAGGCATCGCGCAGCGCGTCCTGGCTGGTGAACAGGTCCATCGGCTTGCGCGCCGTGTCGGCGCCGCGATCCCACAGCAGGGTATCGAACCCGCTCATGCCGTGCGCGCCGCCGCTATACTGGTACATCTCCGAGGACAGCGACAGCCAGCCCGGCAAGTCGGTGACCACCTTCCAGTCCACCTGCATCGAATGCGCGTGATAGGGGAAGCCGTCCTTGGTCATCTCCGCCTTGTCGCTGCGTGCGGAGGAGACCAGTTCGCCCTTGGTATCGTCCAGCTTCCGGTCGAGCATCGCCCGCAGGCCGGGTAGCGCCGCCGCCGCGTCGGGATAGGAATAGCCGAACTCGTAAAGGTCGTTCTCCTCCTTTTCCGAGCGCCCCTTCACGGCGGGCGCTTCCGAGGGCGCTTCGGTGGAGGCCATCGGCAGCGCCTCTTCGCTGGCCACCGCCGTGGCGCTCGGCTGTGGATCGCTGTCGCCCGATCCACTGCACGCAGCGGCGGCAAAGGCCAGAACAACAACCATACCGGAGTATCGCATCAAAATTCCTCTCGCACTCAGGCTTGGGTGGAGGCTAGAGAATCAGGCCATGAGCGACAAGAACGCATTGATCCAGCCCGATCGCGGCCAGCAGGCCGTCTCCATCCATCTCGTCGACAAGGACGGACTGGAGAAATTCACGAAAGGCCTCACCGTTCCCCAGCGCGCCGTGCTGGAGGCCGCTCGCTTCGACGCAAGTGCCGGGGAATACGTCATTCTCCCCGAGGGCGACGGCTGGAGCGTGGCCGCAGGCGTGGCCGACGCCGGAACGCTCGGCGGCTGGTGCATGGCGAAACTCGCCGAGAAACTGCCCGCCGGGACATACCGCCGTGCTGGCGGCGAGCCGGGCGCGGCGATCTTCGGCTGGATTCTCGGCCAGTACAGCTTCGACCGCTACAAGGCCGACGCCGAGGACCACGGCCCGCGCCTGCTCCTGACCGGCGAACCCGCGCAGATCGCCGCTCTCACCGCCGAGGCCGAGGCGGTCATGCTGGTGCGCGACCTCGTCAACACCCCGGCCGAGGACATGGGCCCTGCCCAGCTGGAGGCCGAGGCCGAAGCGCTGCACAAGGCCTTCCGCGCCGAGATCCGCGTCACGCGCGGCGAGGTGCTGGAGCGCGACTTCCCGATGGTCCACGCGGTCGGCCGCGCCGCGGGCCGCAGCCACGCGCCGCGCATGATCGAACTGGAATGGGGCGACCCGAAGAACCCGCGCATCGCCGTGGTCGGCAAAGGCGTCTGCTTCGATTCGGGCGGCCTCGACGTGAAGCCCTCCGCGGGCATGCTGCTGATGAAGAAGGACATGGGCGGCGCGGCCCACGCCCTCGCTCTCGCCCGCCTGATCATGAGCGCCCAGTTGCCGGTGCGCCTGCACGTGCTGGTCCCGGCGGTGGAGAATGCGATCTCGGGCAACAGCTTCCGCCCTGGCGACGTCCTGCGCAGCCGTGCCGGGATCACCGTCGAGATCGGCAACACCGACGCCGAAGGCCGCCTGATCCTGGGCGATGCGCTCACTCGCGCGGGTGAGGCGGGCCCTGAATTCATCATCGACTTCGCCACTCTGACAGGAGCGGCCCGCGTCGCGGTCGGCCCCGACCTCCCCGCCCTCTTCACCCGCGAGGATGCGACGGCCGACGCCCTGCTCACGGCGGGCAAGGCGGTGGACGACCCGTGCTGGCGCCTGCCCCTGCACGAAGGCTACCGCGAGTACCTCAAGTCCGACGTCGCCGACATCAACAACGCCGGTTCCAGCGGTTTCGCGGGCGCCAGCACGGCCGCTCTGTTCCTCGACCGCTTCGTCCCCAAGGGCGTGGACTGGGCCCACTTCGATACCTTCGCCTGGCGCCCCACCGCGAAGGCGGGCCGTCCCAAGGGCGGCGAAGCGCTCGGCCTGCGCGCGGCATGGCACATGCTAAAGACGCGCTACGGCTGAAAACCGATGACCCGACTTCGTCATTGCGAGCGCAGCGAAGCAATCCAGAGCGGTTTGCGCGACCCTGGATTGCTTCGCTACGCTCGCAATGACGAGGGGAAGGTTCAGCAGCCCGTTTCGCTCGCGAAGGACGGCGTCCCGACTCGTAACCTTGCGAAAATCCCGTGTCTCGGCTAGGCGCGCCCATCTTTGACTTTGGAGACGCACCCGCGTTGGCATCTGTGGATTCGTATACTCGCCCTGACCAGACGGACGGCATGGGGTCCCAGAAAATGCTGGCCATGACCGGCCCCAGCGTGAGCGCCGATCCCGGCTGCCTGCCCGTGCGCGGCGACCTTGCCCACATCAAGCTGGCGGGCCGCTACTTCGTGCCGCACTATGCCGTGCCGATGCCGCGCGCGCTCAAGTCCGGCGCGATCCTGCGCGTCTTCGGCCGCGACGATGCGGAAGTCATCGCCGACCTGCCTGCGGGGGAAACCTTCAACGTGCTGGATATCGCCGGCAAGTGGTCCTGGGGCCAGCTGGGCGAGGACGGCGCGGTCGGCTACGTAGCTCTCTCGGATCTGGAAGCGGCATGACCACCAGCGTCTTCATCGACGGTGCAGCAGGCACCACCGGCCTCGAAATCGCCGACCGGCTCGCCGGACGCAGCGAGTTCTCGCTGATCACGCTCAGCGATGATCGCCGCAAGGACGATACCGCGCGGGCCGAGGCGCTGAACGACGCCGACGTCGTGATCCTGTGCCTGCCCGACGATGCCGCCAAGGCGGCCGTTGGCATGATCGCCAACGCGCGCACCCGCGTGATCGACGCCTCCTCCGCCCACCGCGTCGCGGCAGGCTGGACTTACGGCTTTCCCGAGATCGTCGGCCACGACACCGTCGCTGAGGCCCGCTTCGTCAGCAATCCGGGCTGCTATCCCACCGGCTTCATCGCCCTGGTCGCCCCACTGGTGCGTGCTGGACTGCTGCCTGCCGACTGGCCTTACGTGTGCCACGCCGTGTCGGGCTATTCGGGCGGCGGCAAGGCGTTGATCGCGCGCTTCGAGGACGACACCGACATCGCCTTCCGCGCCTACGGCCTCGCGCTCGGCCACAAGCATGTGCCCGAGATGAAGGCACAGACCGGCATCGGCCACGATCCGATCTTCGCCCCCGCCGTGGTGCCCGCCCATCGCGGCATGCTCGTCGAGGTGCCGCTGCACCTCTCGATGATGCCGCAAGCCGGATCGCCCGACGCCCTGCGCGCCGCTCTGGCCGAGTTCTACGCCGGCAGCAAAGTCGTGAAGGTGGAGACCGACCAGCCCGACGAACTCCTGCTGCGCGCCTCGATGGAGCCCGTCGACACCCTCACCCTGCGCGTTCTGGGCGCCAAGGACGGCTCGCAGGCGCGCCTCGTCGCGATCCTCGACAACCTCGGCAAGGGCGCGAGCGGCGCTGCGGTGCAGAACCTCAACATCATGGCCGGTCTCGACGAGACGGCGGGCCTGCGGCTCTAACCCGTCAAATTCGTCATGGCTAGCGAAGCAAAGACCCCCGGGGCAGCATATGCTGCCCCGGGGGTCTTTGCTTCGCTAGCCATCATGGACCAATGGGAGGGTCCGCCCCTACCGCACACAACTTCATGCACAATTTTCAGGCACCCACTGCCTGAAAATTGAACACAACATTTCCCAAATCCGACGCATCATATGCGACAGATTGTTTACTGACCGGGTAAATCGCCCAAATGCGGTCTTTTCGCAGGCGCACACTCGGCCTATCAGTAGCGCCACCGCATTGGCACGATTCTTGATGGGAATCGCGCGCGAGGCTTCTGGTTCCCGGACCGGTTCCCTCAAGATACAGTCCGGGTGCAAGTGCAGGGGTCCAGGCAGGCGTGAAGAAAATCGAAGCCATCATCAAGCCGTTCAAGCTCGACGAAGTGAAGGAAGCGCTGCACGAAGTCGGCGTCTCGGGCATCACCGTCACCGAAGCCAAGGGCTTTGGGCGCCAGAAGGGCCACACCGAACTCTACCGCGGCGCCGAATACGTCGTGGATTTCCTCCCTAAGGTTAAGCTCGAGGTCGTCGTGCCCGACGCTCTGGCCGAGCGCGTGGTGGAGGCGATCGCCGACGCCGCGCAGACCGGCCGCATCGGCGACGGCAAGATCTTCGTCGTCCCCGTCGAGACCGCCGTGCGGATCCGCACCGGCGAACGCGACGACGACGCGCTGTAACGACACAGGACCGGGCCGCGACGGTGGGGGCCGTCGCATTGCCGCAATGAAATCAACCCTATCCTCTTTCGGGATCGGAAGAGTAACGCTGGAGAACCAAGAAAATGGCTAGTGCAAAGGACGTCCTCAAGAAGATCAAGGACGAGGAGATCGAGTGGGTCGATCTTCGCTTCACGGACCCCAAGGGCAAGTGGCAGCACCTGACCATGGTTTCGACCGTCCTCGGCGAGGATGAGCTGGAAGACGGCCTGATGTTCGACGGTTCGTCGATCGAGGGCTGGAAGGCCATCAACGAGTCGGACATGATCCTCAAGCCCGACCTCGACGCGGTCTACACCGATCCGTTCTCGGCCACCCCGATGCTGATCCTGTTCTGCGACATCGTCGAGCCCTCGACCGGTGAACTCTACGCCCGCGACCCGCGCTCGACCGCGAAGCGTGCGGAATCGTTCGTCAAGTCGGCCGGCTTCGGCGACACCGTGTTCGTCGGCCCCGAGGCCGAGTTCTTCATGTTCGACGACGTGAAGTTCTACGACGGCTACGACGGCAACGGCTTCAAGATCGACGACATCGAACTGCCGGGCAACACCAACAAGGAATACGACACCGGCAACCTGGGCCACCGCCCGCGTGCCAAGGGTGGCTACTTCCCGGTCGCCCCGGTCGACTCGGCCGTGGACATCCGCGCCGAGATGGTCACCACCATGCTCGAAATGGGCCTGCCCTGCGACAAGCACCACCACGAAGTGGCGGCTGCCCAGCACGAACTCGGCCTGACCTTCGGCAAGCTGGTCACCACCGCCGACCGCATGCAGATCTACAAGTACGTCGTGCACATGGTCGCACAGGCTTACGGCAAGACCGCAACGTTCATGCCCAAGCCGATCATGAAGGACAACGGATCGGGCATGCACACGCATATCTCGATCTGGAACGAGGGTGAGAACACCTTCGCCGGCAACGGCTATGCCGGCCTGTCGGAGACCTGCCTGTACTTCATCGGCGGCGTCATCAAGCACGCCAAGGCCCTGAACGCCTTCACCAACCCGACCACCAACAGCTACAAGCGCCTGGTCCCGGGTTACGAAGCACCGGTTCTGCTCGCCTACTCGGCGCGCAACCGTTCGGCCTCGTGCCGCATCCCCTACGGTGCGGGCACCAAGGCGAAGCGCGTGGAATTCCGCTTCCCCGACGCGATGGCCAACCCCTACCTGTGCTACGCTTCGCTCCTGATGGCCGGCCTCGACGGCATCAAGAACAAGATCCACCCGGGCGAAGCCATGGACAAGAACCTGTACGATCTGCCGCCGGCCGAACTCGCCGAAGTGCCGACCGTCTGCGGTTCGCTGCGTGAAGCTCTGGACGCCCTCGCGGCCGACCACGCCTTCCTTCTCGAAGGCGGCGTGTTCACCGAGGACCAGATCGAAGCCTACCTCGAACTCAAGTGGCCCGAAGTGCTGCGCTGGGAAACCACGCCGTCGGCCGTCGAGTTCGACATGTACTACAGCGCCTGATCCATCCGATCAGCGCTGGCGATATTCGCCAGTTTGGCAGTTCGCCGAGAGGGGGCGTCCGGAGCAATCCGGGCGCCCCTTTCGCGTTCGGGCTCGATGACAATTCCGGATAGCGCCGCTCCTCCTCAAGAATCCGCTTTCCTACAACACCGACGTGGATGTACCTCATGCGCACCCCGCAAGAGACGGGATCGTATCTGGCGGCAGGATTGCCGTATTCACACGTATTCGGGCGCGCGAAGTGTAGTTGTTCTGCACGCGATACTGCGTGCGCCGTCTGTAGCGAAAGGGCACGTACATGAATCGCAAGCCGATCTTTGATGCCGTCCGCAAGATGCTGGACCGTTCGTTCACACAGGCCGAAGTCAACGCGCTGGACAAGGCGATCGACCTTTCCACCGGCGGCCTGACCGCAAGCCTCGCTCCCGAGCCGGTCGCGGCCCCCGCAAGCCCCGCTGCGGCGACCGGGCGCGTGCTGGGCGCCGCCGGGGCCAAGCTCATCAAGAAGTGGGAGGGCTGCGCCAGGCGCCTCGCGGACGGCACCTTCGCAGCCTATCCCGACCCCGGCAGCGTCGACGGCAAGCCCTGGACGATCGGCTGGGGCTCGACCGGCCCGGACGTCAGGAAAGGCGTCGTCTGGACGCAGGCGCAGTGCGATGCGCGTTTCGACGTCGACATGGTCGATTACGTGAAGGAAGTGGCTGCCTTCCTCGGCTCTGCCGCGACCTCGCAGAACCAGTTCGACGCGCTCGTCTCGTTTCATTACAATACCGGCAAGATTACGAGTTCGACGCTGGGCAAGCTGCACAAGGCGGGTGACTTCTCCGGGGCACAGGCCCAGTTCGGCAAGTGGATCTACAACGACGGCAAGCCGATGACCGGCCTCAAGAACCGGCGCGCGGATGAAGCGAAACTCTACGGGACAGCATGACCGACACGAAAACCCCCGCTCAGTTGATCGACGAACGCATTGCCGAACTCGGCGACTGGCGCGGGGAGGCGCTGGCAAGAGTGCGGGCCGTCGTCCACGCCGCGCTACCCGAGGTGGTCGAGGAATGGAAATGGCGCGGCGTGCCCACGTGGTACGCGGGCGGCGGCATCGTCTGCACCGGGGAGACCTACAAGGCGGCGGTGAAGCTGACGTTCGCCAAGGGCGCCTCGGTGCCCGACCCGGCGGGCCTGTTCAACGCCAGCCTCGACGGCAACGTGCGCCGCGCCATCAACATTTATGAGGGTGCGACAATCGACGAGGCCGCTCTCTCGACACTGTTGCGCGCGGCAGCGGCGCTCAATCAGGCAAAGAAAGCGCGTTAACGCAGGCGCCACGAGCGAATCCATCTGATCTGAAAGCCCGGCGACAATGCACCATGACGGCATCACGGGTGCCGGTTGTGCCTAGAGACAGGCAGGCCGCCCCCTTCGTAACAGGAGGGCTGCGGATTCCGAGGTCAGCCCGGCCACCCGGGAGGGAGTGAGAAGCCCGATCGTTGGGTTCATCCTATCGGCGTAGAAGCCGGAGGATGGAGATGCCGACGAGGAGGCCGAAGATGCGCCATGTGCGCGAAGTAGTGAGAATGCATCGGGAGGCTCGTGTCCCGATGCGCAAGATCGCCCGGCTGACCGGCCTTACTCGGCCCACAGTGCGCGACATGGTCGTGCGCTTCGAGCGCTCGGGATTGGAGTCGCCGGGTCCGTCCAAGATTGGCGACATAAATCTGGAGGGAGGCCTGTATGGCGCCTTGGGCGCCAAACCTGGGCGGCGTAAGCTGCCCGAGCCGGATTGGCCGGTGGTAACGCGCGAACTGAAGTGCAAACACGTGAACCTGCAGGTGCTCTGGGAAGAGTACCGTGCCGAGCATCCGGACGGTTATCGTTACAGCCGCTTCTGCGATCTGTTCCGACGCTGGCCGCCTGCCGCTGGTCATGCGCCAAAGCCATGCCGGCGGCGAGAAGCTGTTCCTCGATTGCGCTGGCGGTACGGTGCCGATCGTGGTGGATCGACGGACCGGTGAGCCCCGCGGTGCCCACATTTTCGTCGCCGTGATGGACGATCGAGCCTGTCGTTTGCCCTCGCGACATGGACCGAGCGGTTCTCCGACTGGATCACAGGCAGTAATGCCGCCTTCGCTTTCTTCGGCGGCGTTCCCCAGCTGCTGGTGCCCGACAATGCCAAGGTGGCGGTGATCAAGGCCTATCACTTTGATCGCCAGGTGAACCACAGTTGCACCGATAGGCTCGCGATTACGGTACGGCGATCTTGCCGAAGCCGCCGCGCAAGCTGCGAGACAAAGCCAAGGTCGAGGCCTGCGCCGGTATCGTCGAGCGCTGGCTTTTGGGCCGATTGCGCAACCGAATCTTCCACAGCCTCGCCTAGCTCAATGCAGCGATTGCCGAGAGCCTTGCCGATCGCAATGACCGACGAGCGCTGTGCCAGTTTGGCAAGGCGCGCCGTCAGCTGTTCGATGAAGTCGATGTTCCGAACCTCAAGCCGCTGCCGTTAGAGCCTTTGGTTCATGCCGAATGGCTGGCGCTGCCGCTGGCTACGAGGCCACATACCGAAATGACGGACGCCTCGCTCTGCGCCTGCGTCACGCGAAACTGCTGCACCGCGCTGCCATCGCCAAAAGGTCATGGATGATGACCTGTCTATCAAATGAAAAGACGCCATATGCCTTCGGATCGTTACTTGATAGCCGAAGACGGAAGCTCCCTACGCAGTTCGCGCCGAGAAGGCAGAAGGATCAGTCGGAACCGAACAGGTCACGGGTGAATACTTTATCCGCCACGTCCGCAATCGTCGTTGTCATGCGATTGGCGATGATGACGTCGCAATCCTGCTTGAAGGTCGACAGATCCCGCAACACCTTGGAACCGAAGAATTCATCCGCCTCCATCGCCGGCTCGTAGATCACCACCTCGATGCCCTTCGCCTTCAATCTCTTCATGATCCCCTGGATCGAGGACTGTCGAAAATTGTCCGAACCTGCCTTCATGACGAGCCGGAACACGCCAACCTTCCGGGGGCTCTTCATGATGATCTGGTCGGCCAGGAAATCCTTGCGGGTGCGATTGGCATCGACGATGGCGCGTATCAGGTTTTGCGGCACATCGGTGTAGTTCGCCAGCAACTGCTTGGTGTCCTTCGGCAGGCAGTAACCGCCGTAACCGAAGCTCGGGTTGTTGTAGTGACTGCCGATACGCGGATCCAATCCGACGCCGTCGATTATCTGGCGCGTGTCCATGCCGCCGGCGATGGCATAGCTGTCCAGTTCGTTGAAAAAGGCGACTCGCATCGCAAGATACGTGTTCGCGAATAGCTTGATCGCCTCGGCTTCACGAGCATTCGTGAAAAGCAGGTCGACATCCTTCTTTTCGGCACCTTCCAGCAGCAGTTCCGCGAAAACCTTCGCGCGTTCGGAACGCTCTCCGACGATGATGCGCGAAGGGTGCAGGTTGTCGTACAACGCCCTGCCTTCCCTCAGGAATTCAGGACTGAAAATGACTTGCGAGGTGCCCAGTTTCGCTTGGACATCATCGACGAAACCGACCGGGATCGTCGATTTCACGACGATCGTGCTGGTCGAACTCTCTGCGATCGCGGTACGAATGACCACCTCGACAGAGGAGGTATCGAACTTGTTGGTCTCGGCATCGTAATTGGTCGGTGTCGCGACAATGACGTAGTCCGCTCCAATCAAGGCTTCCGCAGGGTCCAGGGTCGCCGTGAGATTGAGATTTCTTGTCGCAAGAAAATCCTCGATTTCCGCATCTATGATCGGCGACTTTCGGGCATTGAGCATTTCAACCCGCTCGGGCGATATGTCGACGGCAACAACCTCGTTGTGCTGCGCCAATAGCACTGCGTTCGACAACCCAACATAGCCTAAGCCGAAGACGGCAATTTTCATCCAGATCACCCGCGTGAATCATGTGCTTTCGAGACAGAAATCCCTGCCTCGCGAAGGCTCGGCTCGGTCCACTGCTTCCGATTGAACATCTAATCGAGCGAGATACCCAAACAGTCAACGGCTTTATGCTGCAATCGCATAATCTCAATCGTTATGCTGACCAACATGATAAAATGAAATCATTATAACGACCCATCAGTAAAAATTGATGACAATCGAAATAACTATCGGCCATTCTGACTTACCAAGTCTTGAATAACTTGGACCTCAGATCACAACGCGACGCTTCTTTGTAACAAAATTTGCTGAAGAAGCTTTCGGAAGATATCTATTCATACCTGAAATTCCAAATCCACCGGTTTCCCACCATATGCCCGACAATAGTGGTCAATCAGCCGTGCGTGACCAGCTTGCCCCTCACCCCTTGGTGACAGAGGGCATCCCGTCCTTGGGACCGGTCGCGGCGGCGTCGCAACGGGGGGTTGAGACGGCTGCGGCGATCAGGCGGTCGTGTTCAGCGGTGTCGATGCGTTCCCACCCGGCGCGGCCGAGTTTCTCCATCGGGCGGTAACGCACCTTGTATTGCATGCGGGCCGAACCCTCAACCCAATAGCCGAGGTAGACGAAGCCCAGGCCCATGTCCTGCGAGCGGCGAATGTGGTCGAGGATGATGTAGTTGCCCAGCCCTTGCCGCTCGCTATCGGGATCGTAGAACGAGTAGATCATCGACAGGCCGTCGCACTGGCGGTCGGTCAGGCAGGCGCCGACGAGGCGGCCCGGCACGACGCCGTCGATCGAGGGTTCGCGGTATTCGATGACGTAGCTGGTGACGGGCGTGTGCTCCACCATGTCGGCGAAATCGACCTCGTCCATCGTCGTCATGCCGCCTTCGGGATGACGAACCGAGAGATAGCGCTGGAGCAGTTCGAACTGCTCGCTGGTGGACCAGGGGCGGCAGACGGTGGCCACAAGGTCCGAATGCGCCTCCAGCGTGCGCTTCTGCGTGCGCGAGGCGCGGAATTCGGAGGCGACCACGCGCACCGAGACGCAGGCGTTGCAGTCGATGCAGGAGGGGCGATAGGCGACAGTCTGGCTGCGACGGAAGCCGATACGACCCAGCGCATCGTTCAGCGAATCGGCGTGCGGTCCCTTGAGTTCGGTGAATACCTTCCGCTCGCTACGGCCCGGCAAGTACGGGCACGGAGCCGGGCTCGTCACGAAGAAGCGGGGAAATCGAACGGGAGCCGTCACCTAACTGGATCTTCCTCTAGCGTTGCGGCCGGCCTTATGTCCGTCTGCTTTCCCAAATATGCATAGCGCTGCAGCGCCTTGCGAGTCTTTTAACCACAAAAACCGACCGGTCTGCGGTGAAATCGCGCCGGACTGGCGGTATCGCCCCATCGCCGTACCAATTCGGGGCGATGGGGCGATGTAATCGTTACCTCGAACGATATACCTCCATATCGCCCGAAGCCAGCCTCTTTCGAATCAATCTGTCTCGACCAGCTTCACTTCGTAGCCTTCGCGGCGCAGCCCGGCGATCAGCGCCTGCAGCTGCTCCTTGTCGCGCGCCTCGCACTCGATCTCGGTGACGAGACCCTTGGCGGGCAAGTGCGTGAAGATACGCTGGTGGAAGACTTCGATGATGTTGACGTTGTGTTCGTGGAAGATCTTGGCGACCTTGAACAGCGCGCCGGCGCGATCCTGCAGGCCGATCTTGAGGCGGGCGAGGCGGCCCGAGCGGGCGAGGTCGCGCAGCAGCACGTTCGCCAGCAGGCGGGTATCGATGTTGCCACCCGACAGCACGAGGCCGACCTTGCGGCCGACGAACAGCTCGCGGTTGTTGATCACGGCGGCAAGGCCCACGGCGCCCGCGCCTTCCACCAGCGTCTTCTCGATCTGCAGCAGCAGCGCCAGCGCGCTCTCGATCTGCGATTCGCCGACCAGCAGGAATTCGTCGAGCAGCGAGCGCAGCACCTTGGAGGTCATCAGGCCCGGCGCGATCACCGCGATGCCCTCGGCCAGCGTGTCGCCGCCGATCGGCAGGCTGGTGCCCTTGAGCAGGTTGTACATCGAGGGGTAGAGTTGTGCCTCGACGCCGATCAGGCGGATGCCCGGATTGATGTCCCGCGCCACGGTGCCCATGCCGGTGGACAGGCCGCCGCCGCCGACCGGCAGCACCAGCGTGTCGAGTTCCGGCACGTCCTCCAGCATTTCCAGCGCCACGGTGCCCTGTCCGGCGGCGACGTGCGGGTCGTCGAAGGGGTGGACGAACGTAAGGCCCAGCTGGCCCTCCAGCTTGCGGGCGTGGGCATAGGCCTCGTCGAAGCTCTCGCCTTCGAGCACGACCTTGCCGCCCACGCTCTCGGTCTGCATGACCTTCACCGTCGGCGTGGTCTTGGGCATGACGATGGTGACGGGAACGCCAAGGCGTGTGCCGTGGTAGCTCAGGCCCTGCGCGTGGTTGCCGGCCGAGGCGGCGATGACGCCGCGCGCCTTCTGCTCCTCGGTCAGCAGCAGCAGCGCGTTGAGCGCGCCGCGCTCCTTGTAGGCGGCGGTGAACTGCAGGTTCTCGAACTTGAGCCAGATGTCGGCGCCGGTGATCGCGCTCAGCGTGGAACTGTAGAGCGTGGGCGTGCGCACGACCTTGCCCGAAATTCGCATCCCCGCCGCGCGTACGTCGGCTGCGGTCAGCGGGGCGTCTTCGAGGCCCGCGGGAGCGATGTTGAGCAAAGTCTGGTCCATAGACCCGCGCGCCTACCGGAAACGGCGACGGATGGAAAGCAAAGTCGGCCCATGACGGTGCCTATGGCGGTTTGCTTTTGGCCAAAAGGCGCTAAGAACGGGCCATGACCGAAGAGACCGCCTCCGAAGCCCCCGCCGCCCCGGCCGTACCCCCGCGCAAGGTCTCGATGATCGGCCTCGGCACCATGGGCGGCGCGATCGCGCGCCACATCGCGCAGGCCGGGCACGAGCTGACGATCTACAATCGCACGCCCGAACGCGCACGCAAGTGGCGCGACGCCAACCCCGGCCTCGCCCACCGCATCGCCGCCAACCCGGCCCACGCGGCGCAGGACGCTGACGTGGTCATCACCTGCGTCGGCAACGACGACGACCTTGCCGACGTCGTGCTCGGCCCCAACGGGGTGTTCCGCATGCTCAAGCGCGGCGGCACCTTCATCGACCACACCACCGTCTCGGCGCGCATCGCGCGCCAGATCTCGGTCGAGGCGCGCGATCTCAAGATCCACTGCGTCGATGCGCCGATGACCGGATCGCAGATCGGCGCGGAGAACGGCACCCTCACCCTGATGTGCGGCGGCCGCGACGATGCGCTCGAAGCAGCACGGCCGATCATGGAGAGCTACTCCAGCCGCATCGTCCACGTCGGCAAGGCGGGCTCGGGCCAGATCGCCAAGATGGCCAATCAGATCTGCATCGCCGGCAACGTCGCGGCTTTGGCAGAGGCGGTGCGCTTCGCGCAGGCCTCGCACCTCGACATGGACAAGGTCTACGAGGCGATTTCGGGCGGGGCCGCGCAGTCGTGGCAGATGGACAACCGCTGGAAGACCATGGACGCGGGCGAGTTCGACTTCGGCCTCGCGATCGACTGGATGCGCAAGGATCTGGGCCTCAGCCTTGAGGAAGGCCGGGGCCTGGGCGTCTCGCTGCCGGTGGCGGCGCTGGTCGATCAGTTCTTCTCCGACGTGCAGGCCACGGGCGGCGGGCGGCTCGACACGAGCGCCATCATCAAGCGTCTCCCCCAGAAGGGTAAATCGTGAAGTCATGGATTGCGGCAGCGGCCACGCTGCTTTCGGGTACGGTGCTGGCAACTCCCGCCGTCGCCGACGTGCTGGTGGACAACGTCGAGGGCGTCACCCCTGACGGCAAGGGCGGCGTGGAGCGCTTCGAGGGCTTCCTGATCGACCCGCAGGGCAAGATCGCACAAGTCTTCCACAAGGGCGACAAGCGCCCCAAGAAGGTGGACTACAAGGTCGACGGCAAGGGCCGCATCCTCGTGCCCGGCATGATCGACGCGCATGGCCACGTCATGGCGACCGGCTTCGCGAAGATGACGCTGGACCTGTCGATGGCGAAGTCGCTCGACGAGGCCCTTTCGCGCATTGCCGCGTGGAGCGCCGCGCATCCCGAGGCGCCGTGGATCCTCGGCGGCGGCTGGAACCAGGCGAGCTGGGGACTGGACCGCATGCCCACCGCCGCCGAACTCGACACGGTGACCGGCGGCAAGCCCGCCTGGCTCACCCGCATCGACGGGCACGCCGGCTGGGCCAACTCCGCCGCGCTGGCCGCAGCGGGCGTGACCGCGTCCACCGCTGATCCGGCAGGCGGCGAAGTGCTGCGCGTCGCGGGGTCGAAGGCCCCGGCGGGTGTGCTGATCGACGCCGCCGCCACGCTCGTCGAGAAGAAGCGCCCCAAGCCGCGCCCTGAAGATGCCGACACCGCCTTCGGCGAGGCGCAGCTGCAGTTCCTTGCCGCGGGCGTCACCACCGTGGCGGACATGGGGACCTCGATCGAGGACTGGCAGACCTTCCGCCGCGCCTCCGACAAGCACCAGCTGCGCATGCGCGTGGTCGCCTATGCGGGCGGGATCGAAGCGATGACGCTGATCGGCGGCCCCGGTCCGACACCGTGGATCGACGACGAACGGCTCAAGATGAACGGCGTGAAGCTCTACCTCGACGGCGCGCTGGGTTCGCGCGGGGCGTGGCTCAAGGCGCCTTATGCCGACGATGCCGCCACCAAGGGCCTGCCGCAGATGAGCCAGACGCAGCTCGGCAATCTGATGAGCCGCGCGGCGATGGACGGCTTCCAGGTCGCGGTCCACGCCATCGGCGACGAAGCCAACGCCACGGTGCTCGATTCGATCGAGGAACTGTCGCAGACCTACAAGGGCGACCGCCGCTGGCGCATCGAGCATGCGCAAGTGGTCGATCCCGCCGACATCCCGCGCTTCGGCCGTAACGGCGTGATCGCCAGCATGCAGCCGCAGCACGAAGCCTCGGACCGCACGATGGCCGAGGCGCGCCTCGGACCGCAGCGGCTGGCGGGCGCCTATGCATGGAAGTCGATCGCGGCGACGGGCGCGAAGCTGGCCTTCGGCTCCGACACGCCCGTAGAACCCGCGCATCCGTTCGAGGGCCTCGCGGTGGCGATCAGCCGCACCGGCGCCGACGGCCAGCCCATGGGCGGCTGGCAGCCGCAGGAGATCCTGACCCGCGAGGCGGCACTGGGCGCCTACACCACGGGCGCGGCGTACTCGCTGTTCGCCGAGGACCGCCTCGGCCGCATCGCGCCGGGCATGCGCGCGGACTTCCTGTTCGTGGACGAAGACCCGATGACCGCCGAACCGCAGGCTTTGCGCGGAACGCATGTGCTGGAGACTTGGATCGGCGGGCGGCTGGCGTGGTCCGCCGCGCAGGACGGCGGCAAGGCCGGGGTTCGGCGGTAACCTTCAGGCTCCGCTGTCTTCACGAAAGCGGTCCATCAGGTGCATCCGTTCGTGCAGGATGGTGACGATGCCGACGGTATCGTGACCAAGTAGCCTCCAGTAGACGTAGTGATGCTCATGGCGGCAGTAATAGCCGTCCAAGCCGAATTCGACCGGAATCGCGCGCCATGGCTGGCCGCGCCGCGCGATCCGCTCGAAGCAGGCGAACAGGCCGCGAATATAGGCTTCCGCCTGCGCCTCGCCCCATGTGTCGCGTGTATATACGAAGATTTCGTCGAGCCGCCGGCCGGCGATCGCAGAGACCGTGAAGCCGGCCATTTCAGCCGCCATCTCAACTGGGGCGATTGCGTGCGATCACCGCTTCCGCATCCAGCGGAGCATAACTCGATTCGGGCGCGGCGAACGCCCGGTGCAGTTCAGCTTCGAGCCGCTGGAACTGCTCCGCTTCGAGCCGCGCCTTGTCCCGCCGGATCAGGTCGCGGACATATTCGCTGACGTTTTCGTAGGAGCCATGCTCGCCCACGTTGGCGGCCACGAAGTCGCCCAGCGCGCCGCCGATCCGGACATTGAGGGTCATGGGCTTGTTCATCACGCGCACCTTTCGCCCCAATATAGTGGAATATCGTAGACGCTGGCAAGCGAGCCCGGCGTCACTCCGCCGCCCATTACTCCGCCGCAGCGTGTCCGGCAGCCTTGGCCGCTTCCTCGACGGCTTTTTCCTCGCGCGCGCGGTCCTTGGCGTCACGGCGTTCGGTGAACCACATCAGGATCAGCGTGCCTTCCCACAGCAGCAGCAGCGGCACCGCCAGCAGAAGCTGCGAGACGACGTCGGGCGGGGTCGCCACGGCGGCGACGATGAAGATGCCGACGATCGCATAGCGCCGCGCGCCCACGCACTGCGCGCGCGTGACCATCCCCGCACGGTTGAGCAGCATCAGCAGCACCGGCAGCAGGAAGCTGATCCCGAACGCCAGGATGAACTGCATCACCAGCGCGAGGTAATCGCCCGTGCCGGGCAGCGCCTCCAGCTTGAGACCGCCCTTCTGCCCCTCGAACGTCAGGAAGAAGTGGAACGCGGTGGGCATCACCACGTAGTAGGCCAGCGCCGCGCCCATCGTGAACAGCACCGGCGTCGCGATCAGGAACGGCAGGAACGCCTTCTTTTCCTTGGCGTAGAGGCCGGGCGCCACGAACTGCCAGATCTGGTTGGCGATCACCGGGAAGCTGACGAAGAACGCCGCGAACATCGCGATCTTCACCTCGACGAAGAACGCCTCGTAGAGCTTGGTGTAGATCAGCTTGCCTTGTCCGGGCGGGAACGCCTCGGTCAGCGGGCGGACAAGAAAGGCAAAGATGTCGCCCGCGAAGTAGAAGCACACCGCGAAGGCCAGCGCGAAAGCCATGAAGGCGCGCAGCAGACGGCCCCGAAGCTCGATCAGATGATCGAGCAGCGGCGCCTGGGTGTCGTCGATATCGGAAATGCGGAAGGGCTGCATTTATTTCGGCCTCAGGCCAGAGTGCGAGGCGGGAGGGCCTGAGGCCGAATCGTCATTGCGAGCGTAGCGAAGCAATCCAGGACGGTCTTCGTGGCCCTGGATTGCTTCGCTACGCTCGCAATGACGAAGGTGATTGGAACTCATGTCATTTCGCCTCAGGGCGGCGGCGGGGGTAAGTGGAATTCAGCCTGCTTCGGCGCTTCGGCCTTGGGCGTTTCCGTGTCACCAGCCACGGCAACCTCCGCAACTGGCTCCGAAAAGGCGGGCGCCTTCATGTCGTCGGCAGAAGGGTTCATCGAGGGGAGCTGCGGGCTCGCCTTCATGATGGCCTCGTTCTGCTCGCGCCACTTGCGCTCCATTTCCTCCAGTTCGGCCTCACGCACCATGGCGTCGATGCCGGACCGGAAGTGGTTCGACATCTTGCGCATCTTGCCGATCCAGCGGCCAGCCGTGCGCAGCGCCATCGGCATGTCCTTGGGACCGATGACGACGACCGCCACGATGACGATCATCAACAGTTCGGATGCACCGACGTCGAACATCCCCGATCAGCCCCGAGCGCTCAGGCCTGTTCGTTCTTCACTTCGGTCGCGGTCGGCGCCGGATCGGCCTTCTGCGACGAGATCTGGGCGGCGGGAGCCGAGGCTTCCTGGGCCTTCTTGGCCTCTTCCTCGTTCATGCCGTCCTTGAAGCTCTTGATGCCCTTGCCGAAGTCACCCATGATTTCCGAAACGCGGCCGCGTCCGAACAGCACGAGCACGATCACGAGAACGATCAGCCAGTGCCAGATCGAGAAGCTACCCATAACCTCAACTCCAAAAGCGCGGTCGATTCCGACCGGTCATAGGGGGCATGTAGGCGCTTTGATGCCAAGTTGCCAGCCCGTCATGGTTCTGTCCTTCACCGGTCGCACGTCAGTCATCTTCGGAATCCGCGTTGTCCGGCATGCGAGGATTCTTGCTGCCCAGCGCCGTCTCGATCATGTCCTCATCGACCGGGTCGAGCAGGCCCGCCGCGCGCAATTCGTCGATGCCGGGAAGCTCCTTCAGCGAGCCCAGCCCGAAGTGGTCGAGAAACGCGGGCGTCGTCGCATAGATCACCGGCCGCCCCGGCACCTCGCGGCGACCGGCGACGCGCACCCAGCCCGCCTCCATCAGCACGTCGAGCGTACCCTTGGCGGTCTGGACGCCGCGGATCGCCTCGATCTCGGCGCGGCTGACGGGTTCGTGGTAGGCGACGATCGCCAGCACCTCGGTGGCGGCGCGGCTGAGGCGGCGCACGTCCTCCTTCTCGCGGCGGAGCAAGTGGGCAAGGTCGGGCGCGGTCTCGAAATGCCAGCGCCCGCCGCGCTCGACGAGGTGGATGCCGCGTCGCTCATAATGGCGCTGCAGATCGGCGAGCGCAGGGCGAACCTCTCCGCCCTTCTCGCCGAAACCGAGGTGGAGCGCGACCTGATCCGCCGTAAGCGGTTCGGTGGAGGCGAAGAGGGTCGCCTCCACGGCACGCAACACGTCGTCGGGCGCGTTTTGGACGTCTTGTGTCACGTTTGGGTGCCTTTGAGTGCCCTTAGGCGCAGGGGGCCATACGTCTCGTCCTGCGCCAGTTCGGCCTTGCCGGTACGGGCCAGTTCGAGCGCCGCGACGAAGCTCGAAGCCAGCGCGGAACGGCGCAATTGCGGGCTTTCCCAGCTGCCATGCGCTGCCGGAAGGAAGTCGCGCAGTTCCATCCAGTCGATCGCCACGCCGAGCATCGAGGCGACCCGGGCGATCGCGGTGTCGAGCGTCATCACCATCCGCTCGCGCACCATGTGCACTACCGGCTGCGAGCGGATTTTCACGTCGCCGTAAGCTCTTACGAGGTCGAACCACTCGACCTGCCAGCGCGACTTGCGATCGACGCGCAGGCCCTCGGGAGCACCACGTTCGAACACATCGCGCCCCAGCCGGTCGCGTCCCATCAGCCGCGCCGCAGCCTCGCGCATCGCACCCAGGCGCTGCAGGCGCATCTGCAGGCGCAGGGCCATTTCCTCGGGGCTCGGGTCCTCCTGCTCGTCGCGCGGCAGCAGCAGCGCGGACTTCAGATAAGCCAGCCACGCCGCCATCACGAGGTAATCGGCCGCCAGTTCCAGCCGCAGCGCCTCGGCCTCCTCGATGTACGTCAGGTAGGCATCGACCAGTTCGAGGATCGAGATGCGCAGCAGATCTACCTTCTGCCGCCGCGCGAGGTCGAGCAGCAGGTCGAGCGGCCCTTCCCAGCCGTCGATCTCGAGGTACAGCTTATCGGCCTGAGCGCCCTGGCGGTCCTCGCCGTCCCAGTCGTCGAAGAGGCCGGGATTACTGGCCACGTCAGGCCGCCCGCAGCGCCAGCAGGGCGTCGCGCTTCGCCAGCAGTTCGGCGTGATCGGCCGCTGTCGCGGGGCCGGTTCCGGCCAGCGCATGGTCGAGACGGGCGGCGGTTTCATCGGCCATGACCGGCAGGGCCTTGGCGATGCCGACCATGTCGTCCATCTTCGCCCAGCAGTTGAGCGCGATGTCGCAGCCCGCCGCGATCGCCTGCGCCGCCAGTTCCGGCACGCTGCCGGAAAGGGCCTGCATATCGAGATCGTCGGTCAGCAGCAGACCCGAAAAACCGATGGTCTTGCGGATGATCTCACCAATCACGAAAGGCGAGAGGGTGCCAGGGTTCTCGGCATCCCACGCGGTGTAGCGCACGTGCGCGGTCATGCCGATCGGCGTCTTGGACAGCGCGCGGAACGGGGCGAGATCGCGTTCCAGTTCCTCGGCCGAGGCGGTGACGGTGGGCAGTTCCTTGTGGCTGTCCGCCATCGCGCGGCCGTGGCCGGGGATGTGCTTGATGCAGCCCGCGACGCCCGATCGCGCGAAACCGTCGAGGATCGCGCGGCCCAGCGCCGCCACCCGCATCGGCTCGGCGCCCAGCGCGCGGTCGCCGATGACGTCGTGGGCTCCGGGCTGACGCACGTCGAGCGAGGGGTGGCAATCGACGCTGACGCCGACTTCCGCAAGGTCAAGGCCGAGCGCCTGCGCATTGACGCGCGCCGCCTCGATGGCGCTGGCGGGGGCGAGGTCGTAGAGCCGGTCGAAGGCTTCGCCGGGCGGGTAGGCGCTCCAGGTCGGTGGCTTCATTCGCGCGACGCGGCCGCCTTCCTGGTCGATGCAGACGAACAGGTGCTCGCGCCCGTGGATGGAGCGCAGTTCGTCGGTCAGGGCGCGGACTTGCGCGCGGCTTTCGACGTTGCGGCCGAACAGGATGTAGCCCGCCGGATCGGCGTCGCGGAAGAAGGCGCGTTCGTCGTCGCCGAGGGTCAGGCCGGAGAGGCCGAAGATTGCCGGAACCATGCGTGTTTTGGTCGCAGAATGGCGGCGGTTTCGCAAGAATGGGGGACGATGCGGGTGTGGATGGTGTGATGCCCACCCCGTCCGGCTAGGCGGTAGACCGCCGAGCCTGCCGGCCCTCCCGCCTGCGGGAGGGCGATCCTGTGTTGCTCCCCTCCCGCTTGCGGGAGGGGCCGGGGGTGGGCATACCTCCACCCATGACCCGCACATTCGGCCCTCCCCCCTCCGCCGCCGAGTTCGAGCGCCTCGCCCACGCCGCCTTCGCGCGGATTCCTGCGCCCTTCGCGCAGCACCTCGACGGGATCACCGTCCACATCGAGGAATTCGCGGACGAGGAAACGCTGGGCGCCATGGGCATCGAGGATGCCTGGGAACTGACCGGACTCTATCACGGCCGGTCGATGGACACCGATTCGGTGTGGATCTCGGGCGAATTCCCGCCGCGCATCACGCTCTATCGCCAACCCCTGCTCGCCGAATGGTGCGAGACCGAGGTGGATCTGGAAGACCTCGTCGCGCATGTGGTGATCCACGAGGTAGGCCACCATTTCGGCCTGTCCGACGACGCCATGCATGCGCTGGAAGATCAGGTGCGCTGACAATTCGCACAGGCTGTCGGCGAAATTGTCCCTTGGCCCGTCATATTGCAGTGCGATAGAGCCGGGTCATGACTTCCCCCCGTCTACGCGCTCTGCCGCTCCTCGCTCTCGCTTTCACCGCTGCCTGCGCTGCGCCGCAGGCCACCCGCCCGGGAGCGCCCGTCACGGCGGCCGGCCCGGTGGAAGTGGGCATCATCGCCATCAACGACTTCCACGGCGCGCTGGAGCCGCCCAAGGCGTCGGTCGAGGCCCCCGGCCCTGATGGCAAGACGGTCAACGTGCCCGCAGGCGGCGGCGCGTGGCTGGCATCGGCGGTCGATTCGCTCAAGGCCGAACACCCGAACAACGTCGTCGTCGCGGCGGGCGACCTGACCAGCGCCTCGCAGCTGGCTTCCTCGCTCCACCTCGACGAGCCGGCGGTCGGCGTGATGAACCGCATCGGCCTGGAATTCAACGCGGTCGGCAACCACGAGTTCGACCGCGGCTGGAAGGAACTCCAGCGCCTCCAGAACGGCGGCTGCGAGAAGAACACGCGCCTCCAGCCCTGCCAGCTCGAGCAGTTCAAGGGCGCCAGCTACAAGTATCTCTCCGCCGCGACCTACAGGGACGACGGCACGACGCTGTTCCCCGCCACCGGCCTGAAGACCTTCGGTGAGGGCGCGAGCAAAGTGACCATCGGCTTCGTCGGCCTTTCGCTCAAGTCGATCCCCACGCTCGTCCAGCCCGACATGGTCAAGGGACTGACCTTTGGTGACGAGGCCGAGGCGATCAACAAGGCGATTCCCGTGCTCAAGGCCGAGGGCGCCGACGCCGTCGTCGTGCTGATCCACCAGGGCGGCAAGACGACTGCCAAGGACCCCAATTCGTGCGAGGGCTTCGCGGGCGACATCCAGCCGATCCTCGACAAGCTGAACCCCGGCGTCGATCTCGTCGTCTCGGGGCACACGCACTGGCAGTACGTGTGCCAGTACGGCCAGTCGGGCGACGGCTCCCCCATCCTGCTGACCAGCGCGGGCGTCTACGGCAAGCTGGTGACCGACATCACCCTCACCATCGACCCCGCCAGCCACAAGGTCATCGCCAAGAAGGCCCGCAACGTCATCGTCCAGTCGCCGGGCTACACCAGCGGCCGAGGCGACGTGCCGAATACCACCGCCTACCCGCAGTTCCAGCCGCGCGCGGACGTGGCCGATTATGTAGCGGGCTACGTGAAGGATGCAGCCGGGCTGATCCAGCGCCCGGTCGGCAAGATGTCAGGCCCGGCGGCGAAGGGCAGCAGCGAGAGCGCCAGCGGCGGCGACCTTGGCAACCTGGTTGCCGATTCGCAGCTCGCGGGCACCCGGGCTGCGGGCGCGCAGATCGCCTTCACCAACCCCTTCGGCATCCGCGCCCCGATCGATCCGGCGCCGGACGGCACCATCACTTTCGGGCAAGTCTACGCGACGCAGCCCTTCAACAACGAGCTGGTGACGATGACGCTGACCGGCGCGCAGGTCCGCGCGGTGATCGAGGACGGCCTCGACGACGCGGGCGACAAGCAGGCGCTGGCGCCCTCGGCCGGCCTGAAGTTCTCGTACGACATGCGCCGTCCCTCGGGCAGCCGCGTGGTGTCGCTGACGCTGAACGGCAAGCCGCTCGCCCCTGCCGCGAAGTACCGCGTCACCGTGGTCAACTTCCTCGCCGAAGGCGGCGACGGCTTCGCGACCTTCAAGCAGGGCACCGAGATCACGCGCGGCATGATCGACAACGAGGCGTTCCAGCAGTGGCTCGCCGCCGTGCCGGTGCGTCAGGTGCCCAAGGAAGAGCGCACCGTTCGCCTCGACAAGTAACCTCATCGTCATCCCCGCGAAGGCGGGGACCCATCTGATGCCGGTGCAACAGGCTCAGTCAGGAAATGGGTTCCCGCCTTCGCGGGAATGACGGCGGTGGAATTGAAGGCAATCGTCTGCGTGGCAGTTCCGCTCAGGCGTCCACTTCAGCGTAGTGGCTGGGCGGCTGGATCACTTCCATGCGCTCCGACAGCAGCGGCCGGAACGAGGGCCGCGACTTCATCACCAGATACCAGCCGCGCGCCTGCTCGTGGCTCGACCAGTCGAGGCCGCCGAGATAGTCCGCCACCGACAGCTGCGCCGCCGCCGCGAGGTCCGCCAGCGTCATCGTCGCGCCGGCAAGCCAGGGCCGGTTGTCGATCAGGTAGTCGATGTAGTCGAGGTAGTCGTGCGCCAGCTTCATCGATTCGCGCAGCGCCTTGGCATCAGGCGCCTGGCGGAACACGAGGCGTTTCTTCATCCGCTCCAGCAGCAGCGGGCCGGAAACGTCGTTGTAGAAGTTCTCGTCGAACATCGCGATCAGGCGGCGGATCTCGGCCCGCTGCTGGGCGGTGCCGCTGATCAGCGGATAGCGATCCACCGTCTCCTCGAAGTATTCGCAGATCGCGCGACTGTCCGACAGCACGAGGCCCTTGTCGGTTTCACGGATCACCGGCGTGCGTCCGGCCGGGTTCATCGCGAAGAGGCGATCCTCGCCTTCCCACGGTCGCGCGGTCTGGAGTTCGTACGCGATGCCCTTCTCCGCCATGAGCAGCCGGACCTTGCGGCTGAAGGGGCAGAGGGGGAACTGATAGATGTGCCACATGGCGATCCGGAATGCCGAAAGGGCACGGCCCCGTCCATTTCACGGAAGCGGGAATCAGGTGGATAAGTCCGCGCTCCATCCGTTGCGCGATATCTCGCGCCCCTGCGTCTCCGCTCGTTGACCCCTGCCCTGCGCGCCGACACTCTCTCCGCAAACGGGAAAGGGAGAGGAAATCGTGCTGCTCAAGTCCATCCGCCTCGGATCGAACGACCTTGCGAAGACCCGCGCGTTCTATGACGCGACCTTCGGTGCGCTGGGCCTCGCGCCCTGCTCGACGCCCGAACAGTACCCGATCGTGATGTGGGACCTTGGCGGCGTGCGCTTCCTGCTCGGCCCGGCGCGCGACGGCGAGGCGTGCACGCACGGCAATGGCGGCACGATCCTGTTCGACGCGCCGGATCAGGATGCGGTCAGGACTTGGCACGCGGCGGGCCTGGCCAACGGCGGCACCGACGAAGGCGCCCCCGAGGCCAAGCCGCAGGCGCGCGGCGCCTTCGGGGCCTACCTGCGCGACCCCGACGGCAACAAGCTCGGCGTCTATTCCGGGCTGAGCATGGGCTGAAGTGTGATCGCCTGCGACTATGCCGCCGTCATCCCCGCGAAGGCGAGAACCCATCTCCCGATGCTTCATGTTGCACGGGCATCAGTTGGGTCCCCGCCTTCGCGGGGATGACGAAAATTGGAAGCATGTCGAAGAGGGTGATCACGCCGCCCGGTCCACCACGACCATCGTGAAGGTCGAGGTTGCCGAGTGGCGGCGTTCGCCGTTCATCAGGTTCTCGGCCCAGAGTTCGACGCGGATGAGCACCGAATCGGGGCCTGCCATGACGACCTCGGAGATCAGCTCGATCATCTCGCCCTCGCGGATGGGGGATTTGAAATCGATGCGGTCGCACGTACCCATGATCATCGGGCGGCGCATGTGGCGGCTCGATGCGATGAAGGCGGCGCGTCCCATCATCTTGAGCGCGTCTCCCCCGAACAGCGAGCCGTAGTGGTTCGTCTGCGCCGGAAACACCATGTCGACCATGTGCAGCCGCCCGGTCTCGACCGAAGGCGCGGGCTTGGGCAGCGGCGGGAACGGGAGCTTCGTATCCGGCCCCTTGGGCGCGACGAGGACGAAAAGGCCGCGCGTGCAAAGGCGGCGCTCGCCGGTGAGCGGGTTTTCGGCGACCAGTTCCACTTCGACATCGACCGATCGGGTGCCGACGCGGGTGATCAGGCCGGTCGCCTCGATCAGATCACCGATGCGGCCGGGGTTCTCGAAGTCGATGCGCTCGGTCCGCGCGGTGACGAAAGGCGCGCGGGCATGGCGGGCGGCGACGAGGAAGGCGATCTTGTCCATGTGCGCCAGCGCGACGCCGCCGAACAGGGTGCCATGGTGGTTGGTGTCGCCGGGAAACACGGCGTCGATAAGCTGCACCGCGTGCGCGGCGGGAGTGGTCTTCAGGGTCATGTCATACTCGTCGATTCGGGTCACGGTCGCCGGACGCCCTCCCGAATACGAATGGGATACGCGGCCGTCGGCCTGGTCGGGAATCGTCTCCACGGGATGGACGACCGGCTCGGCATGGAGGGGGCGATGCTGCGCCCTTGGCCGGTCTGTCAGCTGCGGGCGCGGCGAGGCGCCCGGCAGAAGGCGGCGCACCTCGCAGCCGGGCAGGCTCCGGTCAAGCGAAAGGGCGGCGATTATCTTGCAGCTTGTGCCACTGGTGTTGCCTTGTCCGCACCTCGGGCATAAGCCGCGCCTTCTTCAATCCCGTGCAAGGACCTGCGCACCGTGACGCTTCATACTTGGTGGCTTTTCGTCGCCGCCGTCTTCGTGGTTTCCGGTACGCCGGGGCCGAACATGCTCCACGTCCTGTCGCGCAGCGTCGAGATGGGCGCGCGGCGCAGCACGATCGCGATGGCGGGGTGCCTCTGCGCGATCTTCCTGCTGATGGGTTCCTCCGCCGCCGGACTGACGACGCTGTTGCTGGCGCTCCCGGGTTCGTTCGAAGTGCTGCGGTATGCGGGCGTCGCCTATCTGGTGTACCTCGGGGTGAAGTCCTGGCGCTCGCCCGTGGCACCGCTCGACCCCACCGAGGGCGAACTGCCGCCCGCTCCTTCGAGCCTCGCGGTGTTCCGGGGCGGCTTCACGATCGCCATCAGCAATCCCAAGGCGATCCTCTTCGCGGCAGCCTTCTTCCCGCAGTTCATCGACCCCGCGCTGCCCAAAGTACCGCAGTTCGCAATCCTGCTCAGCACTTTCGCCGTCATCGAAACCGGGTGGTACTGCGCCTATGCGCTGGGCGGCCGTTCGCTGGCGGGCTACCTCACGCGCCCCGCGATCAAGCAGGCGTTCAACCGGGTGACCGGCGTGTTCTTCATCGGCTTTGGGCTGGCGCTGCTGAAAGCGCGGCCGCACTGACGCTCACCTGATCTCGCGGGTGACCTTACCTGCGGGATCGAGCAGCCTCACCCCCGGCGTCCCGTCCGCACCCACGCCCAGCGTCAAGCGTGGGCGGCCTTCGGCATCGCTCAGCACCAGCGATGCCTCTCCCTTCGCATCGCGGCCGAGCCAGACGCGACGGGCCGATTCGAAGCCTGCCTCGGCGAGCAGCAGGTCCCGCTCCGGTCCCGGCGCCATGTCGCGCAGGCGGCGCCCCGCCGCCACGTCCATCAGCCTGTCCGGGCTGACGCCGACACGGCGCGCCTTGCCATCCTCGATGCTCACCATCTGCAGCGTCTGGTCCTGGTGGTAGCGATCGAAGGTCAGGCTGCCGCCGTTGGTCGGCACGCCGTTCTTCATCCCGCCGTCGAAAACGAGGCCGCCATTCTCGTCGCCCTGATCGTTGAAGAAGATCATCCCCGCTTCCTGCCGGTTCGGGTGCGGATGCTCGACCCCGCCAAGGATCAGGCCGGGGATGCGGGCCTTGCCGGAGATCGTCATGCGCAAGGTGCCGTCTGGCTCGCGCACGTTGATGCGCTGGACGTCGATGGTGTCGAATTTGGCGGCAGGCGCCGAAACGGCGGTGAGGCCGAGCCACACCGTCGCCATCGTCATCACCGCGGCATAGGCTCCGACGGCTTTCGAGGCGTCAATTCGCAAGGGTCGTCTCCCGGAAGAGCGCGGGCAACCCGGCCCGCCGGTTCCGAGAGAGAATCATGCCTCGCCCAGCAAGGCAACCCTCGCGGCTCAGCCCCCGCGCGAGAGCAGGAACACCGCGTGCTCGGCGCGGAAGTTCGCCGCCGCCGCGCTGCACTGGGTATCGCCTGAGAGGAACCAGCGCCCCTCCACCGTGATCCCGCGTTCCTGCAGCAGCGCGCGGAAATCGTTTACCGTCAGGTGGTGGATGTTGGGCGTCTCGTACCAGGCGATCGGCAGCAGCCGCGTCACCGGCATGCGGCCGTTCCACAGCAGCGAGGTGCGGACCCGCCAGTGCGCGAAGTTCGGGAAGCTGACGAAGGCCTTGCGGCCGATGCGCAGCAGTTCTTCCAGCACCATGTCGGGCCGCATCGTCGTCTGCAGCGTCTGCGACAGGATCGCGTAGTCCACCGACTTGTCGGGATAGAACGCAAGGTCCTTGTCGGCATCGCCCTGAATCACCGAGAGGCCCTTGGCCACGCAGGCCCCCACGTTCAGCGCGTCGATCTCCATGCCGCGCGTGGCGCAGCCTGAACCGTCGCGCAGGGCCTGCATCAAGGTGCCGTCGCCGCAGCCGACGTCGAGTACGCTGGAATCCAGCGCGACGTTCTCGGCGATGATCGCAAGGTCCGGGCGCAGGCCGGTCTTCATCGCGGGGGTCATGACGCCACCTGCAACTGCGCGGCGAAGGCGGGCGAGAGACGCTCCATCAGCCGCTCGGGCCGCATCAGCGGATTGAAGCCGAGCGCGGCGTAGACACCATGCGCGTCGGCGGTGGTCAGCGCGAAGCGGCGCACCGTCTGATAGTCCGGATGGTCGAGGAACCACTGCACCATGCGTCGGCCGAGGCCCGCCCCGCGTGCAGGCTCATCCACCCAGACGTCGGCGAGCCAGGCGAAGCTGGCGTAATCCGTGATCATGCGGGCGAAACCCACTTGCCCGTGTTCGGGGTGATAGGCCCCGAGACAGTGCGAGCCCGCGATCTGGCGCTCGACCTGTTCGATCGCGATGCCGGGCGTCCAGTAGCTGGAGGCGAGCCAGCCATGCACGCGCGCCACGTCGAGGCGGGTCTTGTCGTCGGAAAGAACGATCATCCGATGAACCCCTGCACCACGCGGTCGAGCGCGGGCACGTCGAGCAGGAACGAGTCATGCCCGAACGGTGCGGAAAGCTCCACGAAGCTCACCGGCAGGCCCGCTGCGTTGAGCGCGTGAACGACATTGCGCGATTCCGCCGTGGGATAGAGCCAATCGGTATCGAAGCTGACGAGGCAATACCGCGCTTTCGACTTCGCGAAGGCATTGGCGAGCATGCCGCCGTGCTCCTCGGCAAGGTCGAAGTAGTCCATCGCGCGGGTGATGTAGAGGTACGAGTTCGCATCGAAGCGGTCGGTGAACGACAGCCCCTGATAGCGCAGATACGATTCGATCTGGAAATCCGCGTCGAAGCCGAAGGTCTTTTCCTCTCGGTTCTGCAGGCGGCGGCCGAACTTCTCGGTCAGGCCCGCTTCCGACAGATACGTGATGTGCGCGGCCATGCGAGCGACGGAGAGTCCCTTCTCCGGCCCCTTCCCGAAGGCGTAGTAATCGCCCTCGCGCCATTCGGGGTCGGCCATGATCGCCTGACGCCCGACTTCGTGGAATGCGATGTTCTGGGCCGAATGCCGCGCAGTCGAGGCCAGCACCAGCACCGCGCGCGTACGCTCCGGGAAGTTGGCGGCAAGGCTGAGCACCTGCATCCCGCCCATCGATCCACCGACAAGCGCGTGAAGGCTGTCGATCCCCAGAGAATCGAGCACAGCGATGTGCCCCCGTACCATGTCGCGGATGGTGATGACCGGGAAGCGCATCCCCCAGGGCGTGCCGTCCGGGCCGTCACTGGCCGGGCCGGTCGAGCCCATGCACGATCCGATCACATTGGCGCAGATCACGAAGAAACGGTCGGTGTCGATCGGCTTGCCGGGGCCGACCATGCGCACCCACCAGCCGGGCTTGCCGGTCTTGGGGTGGTTCGACACGACATGCTGGTCGCCGGTCAGCGCGTGGCAGATCAGGATCGCATTGTCCTTGGCCGCATTCAGCGTGCCGCAGGTCTCGTAGGCGATGCGCGCGCAGGGCAGCATCTGCCCGCCATCGAGCAGCAGCGGCATGTCGAGGTCGAGGTGGCGGTTCTCGATGGGGGGATTGAGCACGGTTGCCATGATCCGAGCCCCAATAGAGGCTCAATCGGGCTCTGTCATTAGCCGCCATGGTGCGTTATGGGGCCGGCCGTCATGAGCGAAACGATCACCACTCCGAAAGCCCCGACTCCCAAGCCCTGGATCGAGGCGATCCACGCCTATGTGCCCGGCAAGTCGAAAGGCAAGGACGGCCGCCCGCTCATCAAGCTCTCCGCCAACGAGAACCCGCTGGGCACCAGCGAGGCCGCGCTGGCCGCGAAGGCCGCCGCGCCCGCGCTCTATCCGGACCCTGACAGCACCGCCTTGCGCACCGCGATCGGCGCGCGCCACGGCATCGATCCGGCGCGCGTGGTCATGGGCACGGGTTCGGACGAACTGCTCAACCTTGCGGCGCAGGGCTATGCGGGCCTCGGCGACGAGGTGATCTACGTGCGCTACGGCTTCTCGGTCTACGACATCGCCGCCCGCCGCTGCGGCGCAACGCCGATTGCCGCACCCGATGCCGATTACGGCACCGATGTCGATGCGCTGCTGGCGCTGGTGACGGAGCGGACCCGCGTGGTCTTCGTCGCCAACCCCAACAACCCGACCGGCTCCTATCTTCCCAAGGGCGAGATCGCGCGCCTGCACGCCGCCCTGCCCTCCGACGTGCTGCTGGTGCTCGACCAGGCCTACGGCGAATACGTCGCGCCCGAGGACGAGGACGGCGCGCTGGCGCTGGCCGCCGTGCATGACAACGTGCTGGTGACGCGCACCTTCTCCAAGATTTTCGGCCTTGCCGGCGAACGCATCGGCTGGGGCACCGGTGCACCGGACATCATCGCCACGCTTAACCGCATCCGTGGGCCGTTCAACGTCTCCTCCACCGGACAGGCGATGGCCGAGGCCGCGCTGGCCGACGCCGCATTTGTCGAAGCCAGCCGCATCCACAACCGCGACGAGCGCGCCCGTTTCGTCGCGAAGCTGGAGGCGCTCGGAAACCACGGCCTGCGCCCGTTGCCCAGCCAGGCGAACTTCGTGCTGACCCTGTTCGAAGGCGCCCTCACCGCCGAAGCGGCGTTCGAGGGCCTCGCGGATCGCGGCTACATCGTACGCTGGCTGCCCGGCCAAGGGCTGCCTCAGGCGCTGCGCATCACCATCGGCAAGAGCGCCGACATGGACGCGATCGCCGAAGCGCTGCGCGAAATGGCGGAAGCCGCGAAATGAGCTTCGCGAAAATCGCCATCATCGGGCTCGGCCTGCAAGGCGGCTCGATCGGCCTCGCCGTGCGCGAGTTCCTGCCCGACGCGCGCACCACCGGCTTCGACCTCAGCCCCGACCACCGCGCCCGCGCCACCGAACGCGGCCTCGTCGACAAGGTCTGCGCCACCGCCAGCGAAGCGGTGCGCGATGCCGACCTCGTGATCTTCTGCGTGCCGCCGGGCGCGATGGGCATCGCCGCCGAGCAGGTGCGCGGCGCCCTGCCCGCGACCGCGCTGGTCAGCGACGTCGGCTCGTCCAAGCAGGCCATCGCCAAGGCGCTCGGCGAGGCCCTGCCCGACCACGTCGTCATCCCCGCGCACCCGGTCGCAGGCACCGAGAACTCCGGCCCCGACGCCGGCTTCGCGCATCTGTTCCGCAACCGCTGGTGCATCGTCACCCCGCCCGCCAAGGTGGACATGGTCAAGCTGTCGCAGCTCGTCGGCTTCTGGGAAGCGCTGGGCGCCAACGTCGAGATCATGACGCCCGAGCACCACGATCTCGTGCTCGCAGTCACCAGCCACTTGCCGCACCTCATCGCCTACACCATCGTCGG